>Ga0302135_10000094_pt1 | contig 48955 bp, 45 predicted proteins | sample CBN3_surface_MG_FD_203119 | JGI IMG/M metagenome (GOLD analysis project Ga0302135, IMG submission 203119) | Marine microbial communities from Western Arctic Ocean, Canada - CBN3_32.1 | ecosystem: Environmental > Aquatic > Marine > Oceanic | place: Canada: Western Arctic Ocean | collected...
CGAAGAATCTCGGGATCAGATTGGCGATCGTGGTTTTTCCTGCTCCGGTCAGGCCCACCAGCGCGACCATTTCGCCGGGATGAGCCTTGAAGCTCACGCGGTCGAGAATCGGCCGCCCCTCGTCGTATGCGAAGCTCACGTCCTCGAACGCCACGTCTCCCCGGATCGCTGCGGCATCGACGGCTCCTTCGGCGTCGAGCTGTTCCGGTGCCAGCGCGAAGACCTCACGGACGCGCCGCGCGCTCACCAGTGCCTGCTGCAGCGCACCGGTGGTATGGGCGATCGAGGACAACGGGTTGTAGACGGCGCCCAGATAGGCGACGACGACCAGCAATCCACCAACCGTGAGCGTGCCCTGCAACACGTGCAGTCCGCCTACCACCAGCACGAGCGCCGTGCCAGTCAACGTGATGGCCGTGACGGAGACCGAGAAGACAGACTCTTGCCAGGTGAGCCTCAGTCTCGCCCGCATCGTTGCCTCGCCGGCTCGCGAGAACCGGCCGAGCTCATGCTCCTCTCGGGCGAAGCTCTTGACTGCGGCGATCGATGACAGGATCTCGTACGCACGCTCAATGAGCGTCGATTCCTGCGCCTTTACGCTCTCGGCGCGATCGGTCATGGTCCGGGCGTAGTAGCGCAGGCAGACGTAGAGGAAGGGCGCCACCGCCAGCGACAGCAGTCCGAGCGTCGCATCCAGACCGACGAGAATGGCGAACATCACCGTCAGGTTCAGCGCGGCCGCGGCGAGCGGAAAGACCCCGCCGATCACCATGTCGTTCACGCAATACGCGTCGGCGTCGAGGCGATAGACGCTGTCGGCCGTTCGTCCGAGGACGTGATTGCGCAGGGGCAGCGCCTGGATGTGTCCCAGCAGCCGCGCTCGCAAGTCGTAGACGATGCGCTGCCCCGTGTCCACCTGGACCTGGGTGTGCGCAGCCCGAACTAGCTCGAGGAGGAGTTGCACGGCCAATCCCACCGTCACGACGACGATGAGCAGAACCATGAGGTTGCCGCCGGTGACCGCGGCCACGACTTTCGCGAGTGCCGTCGGAAACGGCTGCCCGCCAAGTACGTTGTCCACGAGGGCTTTCAGTGGCCATGGCGCCAGGGCCGCCAGGACGATCTCGGCGACCGAGAGCAGGGCGATCGCGATGACCCGTGGCCGGTACGGGCGCAGGAACGAGAGGCTCCAGGAGAAGAGAGGTATCGCGGTCATGCTCCCGGGGCGGCTTGCGCCCCCTCAGAACTGCTGGGTTGCACTGGACTCGCGGCCTGTCCGGCCGTTTCCGGTTCGGCCGGTAGCGCCACCATGCCGGCCGTGCTGACGATTTGCGCAAGGGCCCGACTCAGGAGTGCCGTGGAGCGAGCGGTCTGCCAGGCGGTGCGGGTAATGAGGACGGTCGCCGCCAGTAGCAGAAGGAGACGGCCAGATGGCTGGTGTAGCGACATGGTGGCCAGGCTGCCACCCAGGAGGAGGACGGCGAGTATCAGTGCCTGTAGCGTGCCGATGACGCTCAGCCGCAGTCGTGTGCCCACGCGAAACAGGCACCGTCTCTGCTCGTGCTCTTCGACGAGGACGCGGACGTGCAGCCAGCCCCAGCGCCCTACGGCGACGCTGATGTCTCGATCGTGGCGCCAGCCTTCATCGATGTCGATGACGGGAGCCGGCCGCCCCGCGCGTAAGACACCCACGAGTTCGGTGAGCAAGTCATTACGGGAGGCCCAAGTCTCACTCCAGAATGATCGCTCGTGACTACGGCCTGTGAACAGCCAGGCCGCGCGTCCAGCGTCGGACGGCCGCGGGAACGGCGCTTTCCAAGGCCGTCGGATCATGTGCTTCGGTGCCGCATGCGGCATTGACGACATGCCGCGGACGCGGCCCCGAAGGCGGGCGAACGGATGTATCACATGTAGCCACGCGATGAGTGCCAGATAGGCGAGCCGACTCTGCCTCGCCGTCCATGTCCCGACCGCGTGCAGGCCGTCGAGGTCTGATCGTCGCGCGAATGAGAGGCAGCGGACGAATGTTGTGGTGAATCCGGCGAGGCCCATCAACAGCGGTAGTGGTGCTGCACGGTTGTCGAATAGCATTCCGGCAACGCCACTCACGAGCAGGATGAGCGCCCCGACCATCCACGCCGGTGAGTGGGGGAGGTATTCCAGCCGGTAGGCCTGAGCACCGTAGACGGACGGAAAGGCCGCCGTTCCCCAGATGCCGGTATTGACGCGTCGACCCTGGAACCTGCGCAGGAACGGCAGCGGGCTGTAGATGTGCCCGCGCCAGAGCATTTGACCGCCGACGAACTTGTCCGGGTGATGAGCGTCAAGCCACGTCTCACCTTCGCCATAGCCCACCTGCTGCCGCCAGTATGCTGACACCGTGCTCCGGTGGTGGTGCCAGACAAGTGCCGAGGGCGCGAATCCGATTCGGAGTCCTAGCGCCTGGAAGCGCCAGCAGATGTCCACGTCATCACCCGCACGGAGATAGGACGAGTTGAAACCGCCGATCGACAGGAGCGCGTCTCGACGGAAGGCCATGTTGCAGCCCGGCACGTGCTCTGCCTCGCGGTCGTCGAGCAGCACGTGCGTTGGTCCGCCCGGCGCGCGCGCCACGCTCTGCGCGACCCAATCATCATCGGGTGGCACCACGTTGGGACCGCCGGCCCCGACGAATCCAGCTGCACGCAGAGGCTGAACAAGATAGGTCAGCCAGTCCTGATCCACCCGAACGTCGGCGTCGGTATAGGCCACGATTTCCCCGCTGGCATGGGCCAGTCCCACGTTGCGGGCCGCGCTCAGACCGCCGTTTGGTACGTCGATGACGTGGACTCCGGCGTGCGTCCGCGCGACCAGCCCGGTGGCGTCACCTGAGCCGTCGTTGACGACGATGAGTTCAACGTCAGAATAGTTGAGTGCTGCGAGCGACGTCAGGCATTCGTCGAGGGTGTCGGCGGCGTTGAAGGCGCACACGACCACCGACACCTTCGGCCACGTGGCCCGATCCTCGACCGGGAACGGGGCGTCGGTAAAAGCCCTCGACAGCGCCGCAAGCGCGGGCTTCGGCCCGCGTGTCTTGTCTACCAGGCCAAACGCCCAGTCGTCGACCGCGTGGCCACCCCGCCACCATTCGTCGGTCCACGCGAAGGCGACGGCACCGCACGCGCCCTCCTCGAACGCCACGCGGGCGTGCATGGCCGTGACACGCGCCTGTTCGTCGAGGCCCTCGCGGAGACTGTCCGCGCCCGCTTCGGCCAACAGCAGTGGCTTCGATCCCGCCACATGCTGCAGTCTGGCGAGGTACGCGCGCAGCTCCGACTCTTCATGGAGGTAGAGGTTAAAACTGCAGACGTCGTAACAGTCCAGGTCCAGGTGCTCGGTGGGCGGAAAGTTCACATAGGTCAGGACGCTGCTCGGCACAGCCTGCTTGCACGCGTCGTAGAGATCTCCGAGGAAGTGCTCGACGCGGCGCTCGCCGTGCCAGCGTACAATTTCGGCCGGGATCTCGTTTCCGACGGCGAAGAGGAACGTGGCCGGATGCGACGCCAATCGTTTAACCGTGGCGGCCGCCTGCTGCCGGATCTCTCGGATGAGCCTCGTATCGCTCAGGAAGGCGACGTGCTGCGACCAGGGCACACCCACGATCACGCGCAGCCCGTGGCTCGCGGCGGCGTCGAGCAGTTCGGTCGTTGGCACTGTATAGACCCGCACCGTGTTGACGCCCGCCTCTACCATTAGCCGGAAGTCTTCGTCGATGCGTGCGGGCGTGGGGAACTGCCGCCCCTCGGAGTCGGGTGCGAAAGTGCCGTAGGTCACACCCTTGACAAGGAACCGGCTTCCGTCAGCCTCGAGGAACTTGCCGCTGACCCGGGGCGCGACGCTGGCCGCGGCGTTGATGCGATGCGACAAAGGCAATTGCGTCAATGGCGTAGCGATCCCTTGGTCCAGAGTTCCTGCCAGCTCCTAGGGCTACTTCGCCAGGCCCAGCGTCTTTTCGAGGCCGGTCACGAGCGCGGCCTGTTCCGCGTCACTTAACCGGGCCATCCTGTGCATCAGCTGGTAGGGTAGCGGCGGCATCGCGCCTTCGCGGATTTCCTCCGGCGCGTCAGCCGCTTCCTCGTACGGACGGTTCCACTCCGAGAAGTTGAGTAGTTCACGGCCCTCTTCCACGTCGTGCCAGATGAGCCACGAGGCCGGTGCGATGCGGGTGTAGGTCGGCCAGACGGTTTCATTGCTGTGGCAGTCGAAGCAGGCGCGTTTCGTCAGTTCTCTGGTGATCGGCGAGTCCCATTCCGGCTCCGTCACGACTGTCGGATTCGTCCGGTCACCACGTCCGTATGGCACCAATTGCATCGCCAGAAGCACGATCAGCAGGGCCTTGAGCCAGGTGGGCACGGTTAGTTCCTCGGGGCGAGCTTGAGGTCGTAGTACGGCTCGTCGAATTGCTGGAACTTTTCGAACCACTTCTTGCCTGCATCAGCTGGTGTGAAGCTCCACGCCTGCCGAGAATAGTTCCAGTCGTCCGGGTTCAATCGCTGCGCACGTTCGAAGTACCGTGCGGCCCTGTCCCCCTGGCCGGCCTCCTGGAACCAGACACCGAGCTTGAAGCTTGCGTCTGCCTCCATTGCTGCCATTGACGGGGGCGTGACACGCCGCTTGAATTCCGCGTCATCCATCGCGAAGCGGCTCCCGGGCCCGTTGAGCACCCAGTCACGTAGCGCGGCGACGTAGATGGTGCCTTGCGTCACGACCGACTTGTCGCCGTACTTGTATGTGCGGTCCGTCGTCCATGCCGGCTCGCCGGGACGCACGACACGGCCGTCCTCATTGATCCAGGCGCCGGATGGCACATTCATGAACTGAAAGGCGGAGCTGACGGCGTGCGCCTTGTCGACGAGCGTCGTGTAGGTCGGTTTCGCCGCGTCGTACCACTGGTCCACGACGGACTCGCCGGCCGTGTCCTCGGCGGCGGCGATGATCTCGAAGTTGTGGCCCTTTAGCTCCTCGTAGACTCGCTGCCACCCGGGCAGGTCCTCCCGGCATCCGCACCACGAAGCCCAGGTCACGAGGAGCACCTTCCTTCCGCGAAAATCGGAGAGGTGGATTAACCGGCCCTTCCGGTCCGGGACGGCAAAATCTGGCGCCTCGCGGGAGGCTAGCAGGCCGCTGCGGAAGGTGGGAATTTCCCCGAAACTCCAGACTCTGGCGTCGAGATCAGCCACCACCGCCTGGCCGGCACGGTCCGCGAAGGCCGAGAGGTTGAAGTAGATCCCGCGCGTCATCGCCTTCGGCAAGGGTACGCAGATGTCGGCTCGGCACGCACCTTCCGGCTTGATCTCGAATCCGTTGATGCTGGGCAGGTCACTCGCGCGGACCCACAACGCGGCCGACGCCCGATCGAACTCGGTGTTGGCGAGCGCCACCGAGCGATCGTCGTAGAGCACGGTTGCGCGCTCGGGCGTGGCACCATGCGCGAATACCGGCGCGAGGGCCGGCCCGATTATGCCGGCGGCGCCAATGTGAAGAAACTCTCGTCGTTTCATGAAGCCTCCGTTACTCCAACGTGTCCGGGTCGCTGCTCGATTCCGCGCCGGCGTCAATGAGACGCGGCAGTTCGCCCCCTACCTTCGCCGAGAGCAGTCCAGTCTTCACGTACGTGAGGATCTTGTCACGGGTGTCGGTAATGTCCAGGTTCCTCATCGTCAGCTGTCCGACGCGGTCCGTGGGTGAAAATGCCGACTCTCCCTTTTCCATCGTGAGTCGTTCTGGTCGGTAGGTAAGGTTCGGCCCGGCGGTGTTGAGGATCGAGTAGTCATTGCCTCGGCGGAGTTCTAGGGTCACCTCGCCGCTGATCGCACGAGACACCCATTCGGCTGACTGGCGTAGCATCAGCGCCTGCGAGTCGAACCAGCGGCCCTGGTAGAGCAGCCGGCCGAGCCGCCGGCCGTTGTCCCGATAGAGATCGATCGTGTCCTCGTTGTGAATGCCCGTGAGCAGCCGCTCGTAGGCGATGAACAGGAGGCTCATTCCGGGAGCCTCGTAGATGCCGCGGCTCTTGGCCTCGATGATCCGGTTTTCGATTTGGTCGCTCGTGCCGAGTCCGTGGCGGCCGCCGATGGCGTTGGCATCGAGCATTAGCTGGACCGGGTCCGTGTAGGTCATTCCGTTCAGGGCTGCCGGCCGTCCCCGGTCGAAGCGGACGGTTACCGCCTCCGGCTGCACGACCACGTCGGCACGCCACGCCGCCACGCCCATGATCGGTTCGACGATCTTAATCCCACGGTCGAGGCGCTCAAGATCCTTTGCCTCGTGTGTAGCGCCAAGAATGTTCGAGTCGGTGGAATAGGCCTTCTCGACACTCATCTTGTAGTCGAGGCCGGCGCGCCGCATGTACTCGGACATCTCCGTGCGCCCACCGAGTTCGGCAATGAAGGTCTCGTCGAGCCAGGGTTTGTACACGCGCAGGGCCGGATTGGCCAGCAAGCCGTAACGGTAGAACCGTTCGATGTCATTGCCCTTGAAGGTGCTGCCGTCACCCCAGATATGAACATCGTCCTGCTTCATGGCGACGACGAGCATGGTTCCAGTTACAGCTCGTCCAATTGGCGTCGTGTTGAAGTACAGAACGCCGGCTGTGGAGATGTGGAAGGCGCCGCACTGCAGGGCCGCAAGACCTTCTGCTACTAACTGCGCGCGACAGTCCACGAGCCGCGCCTGCTCGGCGCCGTACAGCTTGGCGCGGCGCGGGATGTCGTCGTAGTCTGTCTCGTCCGGCTGGCCGAGGTTGGCCGTGTAGGCGAACGGGATGGCGCCTTTGGCTCGCATCCAGTGGAGGGCAGCGCTTGTATCGAGACCGCCGGAAAATGCGATGCCGACCTTCTGGCCGACTGGCACGCTTTGCAGGATTGTGGGCACAGCCTCTCATGATACGTGCGTCCGGTCCGCCGAGTCCTGTCCTCACAAGAGTCCACGGGCTGCTAGCCGGGCGGCCAGTTGAGCGGGCGCCCGGCTAGCAGGTGCATGTGGATGTGAAAGACCGTCTGGCCGGCGTCCGCATTGCAGTTAAAGACTGTGCGAAATCCGCCCTGGTCGTATCCATGTTCCTTGGCCAGCGTCGCCGCTAGACGCGCCATGGACCCGACGAGCGCGTCGTCGTTCGCGGTGAGGTCGTTCAGCGTGGCGATGTGCTGTCGTGGCACGATGAGCACGTGCAGGGGAGCCTTGGGGCTGATGTCCCGAAACCCTACGAGCGCATCGTCCTGATGCACAATAGCCGCTGGAATTTGACCGCTGATGATCTTGCAGAAGAGGCAATCGCTCATGCGCAGCGATTTTATCGTGCGGTGCGCCCTGGATCGGGGGGATATTTGTGAGTACGGTCGTACGGCCTACGACGGAAAGTGATCTACTGGTTCTTCGTCCTCTGGGGGCCATCCTGCTTAGGACCCACCGCGAGTTCGATTAGGCTCGGTTCTTGGCGCCCGACTCTGCCACGCTGGTGTCGGCGCCGCTCGCATGGTTTCGCGAGCGTGGCAGTCCCCGCGTCATGCTGACAACGACCGAGAAGAACCGGGGCGCTCAGGAGTTCTTTAGCCGGCTTGGCTTGCGAAAGACCATGGTGGAGATGGCTCTGGAGCTGTAGCCCCGCCGCGACGGGCGTTGGCCGCGGGTGCCGAGATGCCATTGCCGAACAGCCTGCGTTGCCGATTGCTAGACCCGCTGCGCCACGGCGGTTCGTGCGATTCCCTGCAGATCTTGACGCAGTCGATCGAGTCGGAACGCTGGATCATCATCGATGAGCGCCTGAACCTGGTCGTCTTGGCCCAGGCCGAATTCCACGATCAACCATCCTCCCGGTACCAGCTTCGACGCGCCGGCTTCCAGCACCGCGGTGACGCCGCGAAGACCATCCCCACCGCCGAAGAGGGCCACATGGGGCTCATAGCCCGCCACTTGCCGCGACAGCCCCGGCTTGTCGCCGTCCTTGACATACGGCGGATTCGCGACAATGAGGTCGAAGGGGCCGCTCACGCCGTCAAGGTACGAGGTGTGCACGAAGCGCACGCGGGAATCGACATTGTGTCGTCTGGCGTTGAGGGCGGCGACCTCCAACGCATCTCCTGAGATGTCGGTGGCCACGACCGAGGCCAACGCCGACTCGCATGCTATGGCGATGGCCAGGCAGCCACTACCGGTGCCAGCGTCTGCGATCCTGGCGTCCTCCAGGCTGCCGAGCACCCGAAGGGCCTCTTCGACGATGAGCTCTGACTCGGGTCTCGGGATGAGGACGGCTGGAGATACCTCGAACTCGAGACCCCAGAACTCCCGAACGCCAACGATGTAGGGGGTTGGCTCTCGTTGTTCGCGTCTCGCGACCCACTCGGAGAATCGGGGTTCCAGCGCCGCTGGGCTGGCCTGTCGAAGGTCCGCGAGGAGCCGCGCGCGGTCCCATCCAAGGATCGTGCAGGCGTACACGTCCACGTCGATCGCGACCTCGTCGGCGCGAAGCCCCACGCCAGCCAGCCTGGTCCGCGCCGCGGCCAACGCGTCGTGAAGTGTCAAGTGACCGCCGAGGCGTCCTTGAGTTTCTCGGCGTTGTAGAACGAGTTCACCTGGTCGAGAAGCTCGCCAGGGTCGCCCTCGAGTACGTCGTGGAGCCGATGCGTGGTGAAGTTGATCCGGTGATCCGTAATGCGGCTCTGTGGAAAGTTGTATGTGCGAATCTTCTCCGAGCGCTCGCCGGTGCCAACCTGTCCTCGCCGCTCCTTTGCGATGGCGTCTTGCTGTTTCCGCATCTCCAGTTCGTACAGACGCGCCCGCAGTACCTTCATTGCTTTTGAGCGGTTCTTGATCTGCGACTTCTCGTCCTGCTGGGATACCACGAGACCGCTCGGGATGTGCGTGATACGAACCGCCGAGTACGTCGTGTTCACGCTTTGCCCGCCGGGGCCGCTCGAGCAGAACGTATCGATGCGCAGGTCCTTTTCCTGAATCTGAACGTCCACTTCTTCGGCCTCAGGTAGCACGGCCACGGTGGCGGTAGACGTATGGATGCGGCCGCTCGCTTCGGTGTCTGGCACCCGCTGCACCCGATGGACGCCGCTCTCGTATTTGAGGCGGCTGTAGACGCCCTGACCCGTGATCGACGCGATGGCCTCCTTGACGCCTCCTTGACCACTCTCGCTGCTCGACAGGACCTCCAGTTTCCATCGCTGGCTCTCGGCGTAGCGGCTGTACATCCGGAATAGTTCGCCGGCGAAGAGCCCTGCTTCATCGCCTCCGGTGCCGGCCCGGATCTCGAGAATCACGTTCTTTGCGTCGTTCGGGTCTTTTGGAACCAGGAGCAGCTTCAGGGACTGGAGGATCGCGTCCTCGCGCCCTGCGAGTGTCTTCAACTCCTCGCGCGCCAGGTCGCGCAGGTCTGCATCCGTGCCATGCGCCAGTTCTCGCGCGCCCTCGAGATCCTTCTGGACAGACTTGTACTCGCGGTAGACTTGCACCAGCGGCTCGAGTTCCGCGAGTGCCTTGGCCGCCTTGCGGTACTCAGCCGCGTCGGATTGCACCTCCGGCTTGCCGAGTTTGGCCATCAGCTCGTCGTACTGGGATTCAACGGTCGTCAGTTTATCGAACATCACCCACCAGACACCGGTGGCAAAAAGGCCACCTCGTCGCCCTCGTGCACCGCCGCGTGCATCCTCGAATAGTTTGCGTTAACGGCCACCGACATTGATTGCTCGTACTCCGCGAGCGCGGGATGCTCAATTACGAGTGCGGCCCAGACGCTCGCTGCCGTGGCCGGCGAGGCCACGTCCCGCACCAACTCGCCTGCACCGGTGAGATCCCGAAGCCGTGCGAAGAGCCGCACGGTTACGCGCATGCCGTGCGGTGGGCGCGTTGTCGCGCTTCCTCGTCATCGGGGTGCACAGCGGCGCCCTCCAGCCACACCTCCCCGCCCTCGAAGTGCTCGCGTTTCCAAATCGGGGCGATCTGTTTTACTCGCTCTATGGCGTAGCGGCACGCGGCGAACGCATCGGCCCGGTGCGGCGACGCGGTCACGATCACGACACTCGCCTCGCCGATCTCCAGCCGCCCCGTCCGGTGGTGGACCCCAAGGCGGGTGCCAGGCCAGGCCTGCGCGGTCTCGGCGATGATCTGCTGCAGGACGCGAAGGGCCAGCAGTTCGTAGGCTTCGTACTCAAGAAAATAGACGCGGCGGTCGAGGTTGTGATTGCGCACGAGGCCGACGAATGCCGTCACGGCTCCGTCTGATCCCGCGCCAGCTGAAGCGACCCCGGCGACGAGCGCGGCCGCATCGAGAGGCTGCCCTGTGATAGCCACGAGCGGAGACGACACGTCTCAGTATACCGGTCTGTCGACTCGTGACCGCCACAGGTGGTCCATCGGTTGGCCGTCACCATGGCCGACGTTCACGCCGTGGCGGATGGCGCCCGCGACGTAGGCCTGGACCAGTGGCACGGCGTCGTGCAGCGAGCGGCCGAGCGCCAGGTGAGCTGCGAGTGCGGCCGAAAACGCGCAGCCGGTGCCGTGGGTGTGGCACCCAGTCTCGCGGGGTGTCCGGAACTCCGCGAACCGCTCTCCGTCGTAGAGGAGGTCACTCACATCAGCGGTGGCAAGGTGCCCTCCGGTGATGATCACCGCGCCGACGCCGAATGCAGAGATGCGACGTGCGGCCTCGCGCCGATCGGACTCCGTGCGGATCGAGAGGCCCGCCAGGGTTTCTGCCTCAGGCACGTTCGGCGTGACCACGCAGGCAAGCGGTAGGAGGGAGGCCGTCAGGACGGACACCGCAGCGTTTGCCAGCAACTGGTTCCCGCTCGTGGCGAGCATCACCGGATCGACAACCAGATTTGGGATTTCGAGCCTTGCGATGGCGGCCACCACGGCCTCGACGATCGCAACCGTCGCGAGCATGCCGGTCTTCGCGGCGTGTACACCGATGTCAGATGCCACTGCGTCAATCTGCGCGGCGACTAGCGCCGGTGTGACGGCGTCAAGAGCCGTGACGCCCCAGGTGTTTTGTGCTGTCACTGCCGTGATCGCGGATGTGCCGTACACCCCGTGAGCTGCGAACGTCTTTAGGTCCGCTTGAACCCCCGCCCCAGCCCCCGAGTCGCTCCCGGCAATCGTCAGCGCGGTTGTTGTGCGGATGGCAGTGTGCGTGGCGAAGGCTGGATCCATGGCGACTTTAAGCCGGTGTGGCCCGCTACTGACCGCGACCGTCGCTGACGGTCTCACTCGCTTCGACTACAAGCAGGTACTGATAGGGCAGGAAGGTGCGGCGCGAGGTGATGTGGAGGCCAGCGGCGCCGATGTCAGTTTCCACGGCTGCCTGTGCAACTCGGACTCCCTCCGTCGGCCCTGGGCCGGGGCCGCCACCGCCAGGCTTGAAATTGACGATGCCGATGCGGCCATCGCTCTTGAGCGCCCGGGCGAGGTTCCTGAGGAAGGTGACGCGATGTTCTATCTCCGGATAGACATCGACTACGAGCACCGCGTCGAGACTGCGCACCGGCAGGCCCGGGTCATTTGCTTGTCCAAGCCGGGGTTCCACGGTCCGGATCCCTTCCTTGGCAACGCGACGACCAATCGCTTCGAGCATCTCTCGCTGCACGTCCTGCGCGTAGACCAGACCGCGCGGACCGACCCGCCGCGCGAGACGAATCGTGAACCATCCGGCACCGGCCCCGATGTCGGCTACCACCGAACCGTCAGCGATGCCCAGCGCGTCCATGATCTCGTCTGGCTTCTGCCAGACCTCGCGGTCTGGCGCCTCGAGGAGGCCAAGGTCCTGGGGTGGAAACAGCCGGCCATGCGGCGCCGAATCAGCGCTCGTCTCATCTGGCTCAGGGGCCGAGCCGGGCTGGGTCCCTGCGTCAGATGCTGACCAGGCAAATGCCATGAGAGTCGCGACGGCGAGGCGCATCATGGCTGTGGCTCGCTGTCCGAGAGGTCCGGCCGGGTCATCCGCTCCGGGGCGTGGATGCCGCTGATGGGGAAGTTCTCGAGGGCGCGCGTGGTCTGGATGCCGTAGTACGCCGTTGCGGGCACCTGTGGCTCGCCTAGGGCATCACGTTCGGTTCGGAATGGCATTCGGGCCCAGCGTGCAAATTATACTGGCGTCATGTCCGAAGAGTTCTTTGAGAGCGTCGTGTCCCTGATTATCCGCACTTCGACCGATCTACCGCCTGACGTTCGGGCCGCAATGTCGGTCGCGATGGCGCAGGAGGTTCCGGATACACGTTCCGGGCAGGCCCTTGCCATCATTGCCCAGAATATCGACCAGGCTGCCGGCGACGAAGGCGCTATTTGCCAGGACACGGGCATGCCGACCTTCGAGGTGAAGACGCCGGTTGGTGTCGACCAGATCGCGATGAAAGAACTCATCCGCGAGGCAGTGGCTGAGGCGACCCGCCGCGGCAAGCTTCGCTCGAACTCGGTCGATTCGATCACCGGCGAGAACACCGGCAACAATCTCGGTCCCGGGATGCCGATCGTGCATTTCGAGCAGTGGGACCGCCCGGACGAGATTGAGGTGAGACTGATTCTGAAAGGGGGCGGCTGCGAGAACATGAACGCCCAGTACGCGCTCCCCGCCGAATTGCCGAACCTTGGGCGAGCGGACCGCACTCTTGAAGGTGTCCGTAAGTGCATCCTGCACGCGGTGTGGAGTGCGCAGGGCAAAGGCTGCGCGCCAGGCGCGATCGGCGTGTGCGTCGGTAGCGACCGGACATCCGGCTACGCGCATGCCAAGAACCAGCTGTTTCGCACGCTCGACGACGTGAATCCAGACCCACGGCTTGGCGAACTGGAGACGTCGATCATGGGTGAGGTGAACCGCCTTGGCATCGGCACGATGGGCTTCGGCGGGCGGGTGTCGCTTATCGGATGCAAAGTGGTGGCAATGAACAGGCTGCCGGCGAGTTTCTTCGTGTCGGTGGCGTACAACTGCTGGGCCTTTCGGAGACTCGGGGTCGTGCTCGACGCCGGGTCCGGCACGATCCGTCGATGGCTCTACCGAGACCCGTCGACTCCAGCGGTCGCGATGGCCGATCAGCTGGGTTTCCGGCGCACTGGCCGCGAGGTTGCGTTACAGACGCCAATCACTGAAGCGTTTGTACGTTCTCTCAAGGTCGGTGATGTGGTGCTGGTGTCGGGTCGCGCCTATACCGGCCGCGACGCGGTTCACGCACATCTCATGAAACATGCGCCTCCCGTCGACTTGGAGGGTGCCGTGCTCTACCACTGCGGTCCTGTGGTCGCCAGGGACGGAGATGGCTGGAAGGTGACGGCCGCCGGTCCGACCACGAGCATTCGCGAAGAGCCGTATCAGGCTGAGGTCATCGAACGCTATGGTGTCCGCGTGGTCATAGGCAAAGGTGGCATGGGCGCGAAGACGCTGGGCGCACTCGAGAAGCATGGAGCCGTCTATTTGAATGCCATCGGTGGCGCCGCGCAATTCTACGCGCGTGCCATCGATCGAGTGGACGGAGTCTCGTTCTTGGATTTCGGCACGCCGGAAGCGATGTGGCATCTGGCTCTGCGCGATTTTCCGGCCATCGTGACAATGGACTCGCACGGCAACAGCCTGCACAAGGACATCGAGCAGCAGTCTGCCAAGGAGCTGTCCGCTCTCGTATAGACCGGCCTAGCCGGGGCGTTTCTTGATGTCGGGTAGCGCCGGCCGGACGTAATTGCGCTCGATGGCGGCCATGTCGAGGTCGAGCGATGCCAGATCCTCGATTGCGACGAGCGGGAAGGTGCTCGGCTCGTCCATTTCCAGCGCCTTGACGTAACCTCCGCAGGCGCCGCATAGCTGCAGGCGACGTCCAGGCTGTTCAGGATCGGCGGCTGCGGTGATGAAGTCTTGCCCATCATTTCCGCAATAGAGGCAGTGATATCCAAGGAGTTCCCAGCCGTTCGCGCAAAACGAACAGCGCAGCGTGTGGCCGTGAGCGCCCGCCTCAAGGAGCGCAGGCCACGACCCGCACGCGGGGCAGAAGCCACGGTCCCAGTGTGCCAGCGCATCTGCGACCGGGTCCTCGACGTCGTCGAAGGCCGGCTGGTCGGTGGTCGGCTGCGACTTCCAGCGTTCAAACAGCTGGAGTCGCAGGAGATGCGCGAACGGCGCCAGCGCCAGTTCGGCGACAAGCCATAGCAGTTCAGCCGACACCGCCGCATGCGCCGCGGCATGTCGCACGCGGTGCTGGTCGCGTCCAAAACAGGCGGAGAGTACGCCGGCTGGATCGAGCTGTCCCACGTCGATCGCCTTGACCAGCGCGGCCATGGTTTCAGCCGTGGCGCCTGAGCTGAGACGCGCGCAGAAGTCCCTGAGTGCCAGCGTGAGCAGCGGTGCGGGCAGCGGAACCGGCTCACCGTGGAGAGCAGGAATCCCGTTGCGAAGCTTGGCCGCCACGTACCGGCGGGGCAGCGACAGCCCAGGCACCCCGCCCTGCACAAGCGCGTCGAGCAGATCGATTTGACGCCCCAGCAACTGGCGCTGCAGCGTTAGCGCTGAGGCGAGATCGGACCGATCTGCGTCCAATTGATCAAGGCGGCTCGCGAGGCGATCGCGAAGAGAGGTGCTCGATAGAAGAGCGGATGCTAGGGAATTCATAATGGTCGTGGCGACGGGAACCTTATGTCACAAAATGAGATAGGGCCGCAAGACGGTCGATTTGCCTGCGCAACAACGCTTGCCGCCTTGTAAGACGCGACGGTATAATTCAGAGAATAAATTTCGAGGAGAACCCAGGCGATGATTAACGTATCCACGCAGGCGGCGTCAAAGATCACGGAGTTGCTTTCCGAGGATGGCAAGGAGGGCAGCGGCCTGCGCGTATTCGTCCAGGGCGGCGGTTGCTCGGGCTTTCAGTACGGACTCATGATCGAAGAGTCCGGCGGGACGGGAGACCAGGTCTACGAGTCGAACGGCGTGAGACTGTTCGTGGACCCCGTGAGCGTCAGCTACCTCAAGGGCGCCGAGGTTGATTTTGTTGACACCGTCACCGGCGGTGGCTTCACGATCAAGAACCCGAACGCCACGTCGACCTGCGGCTGCGGCAGTTCATTCAGCGTGGACGGCGAGGGCGGCGAGGGCGGCGGCACCCACTAGTCTTGTCTACCTTTCCGGACGTTCATGATCTGAAACCGGTTGGCGGGAAGCGGTCCAGCAAGCGGGAGCAGATCCTGAACGTGTTCCTCCGCCAGGAGGGACACCTCAGCGCCGACGACCTGTTCGAACTTATCCGGCGTGACGATCAACGCATCAGCCGTGCCACCTTGTACCGGACGCTCCAGTGGATGGTGGAGGCCGGCATCGCCCGGAAGGTGGATTTCGGCGAGGGCCGTTTTCGCTTCGAGCCCTCCTACCGCCACCCGAGGCACTACCACCTCATCTGCAAGAGCTGTAGCCGTTCATCCGAGTTTCTGAGTTCCGACATCGAGTCACTCGTTGAAGAGGTTGCGGTCGCGAGGAAATTCACGCCAACGCAGAGCGTTGTCCAGATCTACGGCACATGCGAGGAGTGCCGTACCGGCACGTCGCTCGGAGTGTCGGAAGGCCACACCGAGCTCCTGTTTGCCCGGGACGCCCTGCGCATCGCCATTGCCACCGAGCGTAGCGGCCTCGACTTCTACACCCGGGCAGCCCGTCTCACGCATGACGAACGGGGTCGTGCGGTCTTCCAGAGTCTGGCCGAGGAGGAGGAACACCACCTGGGCACGCTTGAGACGCGATACAAGGAACTCCTGGCTCGCGATCCGCAGCTTGAGTCGCGTCCGAAGTTCCTCTTCTTCAAAGGCGCTGCGAACGGACTCTTCGAGGAGGGCGCTGAAATGCTGTCGCGCGGCGTGGACGACGAGCAGGCGCTTCTCATTGGAATTCGCTGCGAGCGCAGTTCGCACCGGTTCTTTAGGAAATACGGCGAGCGATTCGAGGATTCAGAGGGTAAGCAGATCTTTCTCGAGTTCGCCGCTGAGGAGCGGGAGCATCTCGCTCTCCTGATCCGCGAGTATCGCGCGCTCGCGAAGCGGCAAGGCCGCGCCAAGCCGTCGGGCCGCGCATCGGTCGCCGCACGATGACGGACTACGACACGACGGCCGCCGCCGCTGAGACGCACTGATGGCGGCCGCACTGGTAACGCTCACCGGACTGTCAGTGGTGGGCCTCGCGGCCGGGTTCGTGCTTGCCTTGACGGCGCAGACCTCCGCTGATATTTCCCAACACGTGTTGGTCGCGGTGTTCGCGACGACACTGAATCTCTTTGCCCACTCCCTGATGATGTTCTACCTGCTAGGGAAGGGTCGCGCAGTGAAGGAAGCGATGGCCGAGCATGGCCTTCAGGGCGACTACATGTCACGGGTAGCCCGCCTTCGCGGCCCCGTGTTTTCACGCGCGACTGTGGCCATGGTGCTGACGATGGCCGCCGCGATTGTCGGCGCGAGTGTCGACGTGCAGGTGATGCCGCCCTGGCCCCATGGTGTGGCCGCCGCGGCGGCTGTGGTGCTGAACGTGTACGCGCTCTGGGCCGAAGTCGTCGCGCTTCGGGGCACCAGTCGAATCGTGGACGAGGTGAATCACCGGCTGATAGCCGTCCCCGTCTCTACAGGGGATTAGTAGCCCGTGGTTAGTGTCCGGCTGCATTCGACGAGCGACGGATCCTCGCGCGCGGCGTTGCTCGTCGGTCGAATTCAGGCTGTATCGTCGCCTGTCGCGCCTTGTTCGCGCGGCGCCTCGCTCGTCTCGGTTCGACGCGGGACTCTCACGACGGGCAGGTAGCGACTGGATCTGGGGGACGACGTGGGCGGTGACGATGTCGCCCTGGAGGTTCCCGGATCAGTAAGCAGTGCGGTGGCCTGCGACCCCTGCGAAGGAGTGCCTCAAGGTGCGCCGCGGCGAGTCCGTCGCCATCGTCGGCATTGATCTGCCGGCAGCCTAGGTTCTCGTCGACCTACTCACCAGTGCTTTTGTGCCTGACACGGGCAAGATCATGGTCTTTGGGCAGCCGACAGAGGCGATCGCTGATGGCGATGCCTGGCTCACCTTCCTGGACCATTTCGGCATTCTTAGTGCAAGAGCCGTCCTGCTCGACGCACTCAGAGTCGAGCAGAACTTCGCCGTACCGTTCACGCTGCAACTGAACCCCATTCCTGAGGACGTGCGGGCGCAACTCGCCACGCTCGCGTCAGAGGTAAGGCTCGGACCGGACCGGACCGGACGTGTTGTCACGGCCAGTGTCAGCCATGACGTCAGACGTGCGACTGCGGGTGCGCTTCGCGCGCGCAGTCGCGCCTCGTTCCCGCCTGCTTCTGGCGGAACACCCCAACGCACTCGCCAAGGCGTCCGTGCTGTCGAATTTCGCCGCCGACTTCCGGGCGCTCGTCGTGGCGCGCGGGCTCACGAGTCTTACGTTCGCCGCAGACGAATCCTACACGGCGTCGGTTGCGACGCGAGTGTTGACGCTTACCCCGGCAACTGGTGTGCTTGGCGAGAAGACCGGATGGAAGGACCGGCTCAGCAGATGAGCTCGGTGCGCCCTATTCATCCCGCCCGAAGGAGGATAGGCGGCGAAATCTTGCGCCTGCCTCACGGCGTTGGAGACGCTCATCTGGCGCGGAGCATCACCTGGGCGGTTGCGCGCGAAACTCCGGCCTCACACGATCGAGGCCGGGACATGAGAGTTGGTTAGCTGTCGATTAGGCGAACGTCTCCCGCGCGAGGGCCTTTGTTGGATTCTTCAATCGTGAAGTCGACCCGCTGCCCTTCTCGCAACAGTTCGAACACCGCGCCTCGGATGGAACTCCGGTGAAAGAAGTGCTCAATGCCTCCCTCATCCCGAATGAATCCGAAACCCTTGTCCATGAGCAGTCGTGCGATCGTCCCGTTTGGCATACACGTTTCCTCCGATAGAGCGCCAGTTTAGGAACTTCGTAGGACGTAAGTCAACCGTTACTTCCCAGCGTTTCCAATCGTCGTGCTCGTCCTCGGCCTCGGGGTCGTCCTCATCGTCGTCGTACGCCGCGGCAACGTCCGTTGCACCCTTGGCAATTCGGTGTGGAAATACGGCAGCGCTCGCTGCGCGGCGCATCCCGGTAGATGGCCCCACTCCGCGGTCACGTATGGCTGGTGTTTGCACTCGTCGAGCCCTGCGGGACTCTGCACGGCGTGCCACGCCCTAGGTCGTGGGTGGTGTCTGCGTGGGGGGCGGCGCTGGAGTCGCTGGTGCGGCTGCGACTGCTGGCTTGGGTGCTGGCGGGATGCTGGGATCCGAGACGTACGAGGTCCAGAAATGCCGTCCACACCGTCCGCAGGTCCAGAACTGCATCGGCGCCCACGCTTGTCCAGGCGCTGGGTCCTTCATCTCCATCTGGTCACCGCACCGCTGACAGCGAATCTCCACACCTGCACCAGTCATGGTCTCGATTGTACAGCACGTGCGTGTCGCTGTACGTCGCGCGGACTAGGAGTGACGAGTGAGGATACCGCCTGCATTCGACGGAGGAGCAACGCCGTGTGCGTGAATGCGTCGCTCGTCGAACGCAGCGGGGAGGTTCGCTACGGGCTGCTAGGATGAGCTATGCTCGCCGCCATCGTGCTCGCCGCCGGGCAGTCTTCACGTATGGGCTCGCCCAAGGCCCTCCTCCTCGACGCCCAGGGCCGCCCGTTCGTGGCGCGGATCGTACATACCCTGACGGCCGCCGGCTGCACGGAAGTGACCGTGGTCACCGGTGCGGCCCATGATGCCGTTCGCGAGGTGCTGGCTGGGGACGATCCGCGGTCACGTGTCCGCCTCGCTCGCAACCCGCAGCCAGAGAGGGGGCAGCTTTCGTCGATCTGGACGGGCATGGACGACGCCGTTCGGCCTGGCGTGTCGGCACTGCTGCTGACGCTGGTAGACGCGCCGTTCTTCTCCGTAGAAACCGTGCGAGCGGTCATTCATGCCCACGACACGACGGGTGCCTCGATCGTTCGTCCCGCACGAGGTGACACCCACGGTCATCCGGTCATCTTCGGCCGGCTGCTCTTCGATGCACTGCGTCGAGCCGATCCCGCGGTGGGGGCCAAGGCAATCGTGCGGACGCATGCCGAGCAAATTCTCAACGTCGCCGTGGAAGATGACGGTGCTTTCATCGACGTCGACACTCCAGCCGACTACGCTCGGGCGGTGCCGCGCCCGAACACGATGGGGTGACAGCGTGCCTCGCGGCAGCCCGGAGCGTGCATGGCAACTGGGCGGGCGCCGCCCAGCAGTCGCCACACGATTCCACGGAGCCCCTATCGGGTGTCGATGGTTAGAAGTGGTGGCGGGATCGTCGGTTCGATTGGCCGACTGCGATCATTGCGATCGACGGAGCAAGAGATTCTCCTGAATCCAGGCGAGGTAAATGCCTTCGCGCTGGCCAGCAGTCAAGGCGAATCGTTTGTCGACGGGAAAGTCTTTCCCGCGGAATCGACCGTGAAGACGCCAGTGTTCCAAGATGCGCTCGTAATCGACCCACCAATGCTCGCTCACGTCTCGGGTCACCGCGAGCGCATGCTCCATTCTCTTGAGCGCGCCCTCGTGCTATTTGAAGTTCGCGATTTAATGGCTGGTCGAGCTGTCTTTGGGTTTCTCTACTATCAGGCCGTGGTGGGCCGGTGTCGTTCCACGAACGACTCCGCACTTGGTGCCGGCGCTTTCTCAAAGCTTTCGGGTGAGGGCGCACCGGCGCGGAAAGAGCGCCCACAGATCTCCGTCCGGTGGCGGCAAAGGTGGAAGCCCCCCGTCCTCGGCGAGCATGTTGACCATGGTGCCTCGGATGTTGTTGGAGCCTTCAGCTTCAGCTGAACTGATGAGCATTGGCAACGGTTCCGGGTAGAGATGAAGTTCGTCAAGGTCTGCGGTGACGACCCACTCATCGGGTTCACCCGCCGCCGCATGCCCGACACAGCTTTGACTCCATAGAGAGACTCGGCCGCGTTCGCGGTGCACCAAACCGTACACGGCCAATGACGTGTCACTGATTCGACGGAGCTGGTGATGGCCTCGTTGACGGCGAAGAAGAAATGGTCGATCCCGACTGCCGAGTAGTGCTTGAGGAAGTGAGGTAGGAGATTGTCCTCGTCGACGATCGCACAAAAGAGTTTCACGATGCGCCTCCGGTCGTGACCCTGTGCGAAGGAAGACTGCCCGGCGTCATTCTGGCGGGCCGAACCGGCACCACGAAGAAAGATGGTGGACCAGAGGGGATTCGAACCCCTGACCTCGTGAATGCCATTCACGCGCGCTCCCAACTGCGCCACTGGCCCGGCAAGGAGCAATCGTAGCACGTGGCTGGAGGGGTCCGTAGAACCGTCCGTTCGTCTCGTTCGTTCGGTCGCCGACTGCTAGGTGGTCGATGCCGCGCTGTGGGCGAGCGTCAACCAGTGGCTGAGCCGTTGCGCTGCCTCATTCGGCGTCTGACCATAGAACGGCATCAAGGCCGTGGGCATACCTGGCCCGCGGCGGATCTGGGCCCGCCAGCGATCTCGCACCAGTGTGACCTCGATCTGGTAGTCACGCCCGCCAATAGTTTCGTCGAAGCAATGCACGAACACGTCGAGTCTGGACTGGAAATGAAAGAGGGAGAACGGCGTTGATCTTAGTCTCCAGGCTGTGCCGATCAAGCGAAAGGCGACGCGAAGCGCGCATCCACAGTGCTCGGTCTCCTGGCACCCAAGTGGAGTGAAGGGAAGTTTTTTTTCGGCTGTCGACTTATCCACAGCTTTTCCGCTGACTGTGCACAGCTTTTCAACGCTGAGAGCAAGCCAGCTGTAACCTGGGCTGTCTAGGTCCGGCAGTACGATACGAATCGATCCAGCCTAGGCTTCACATGGTGTCGATTCCGACGAGCGCGGTGGATTGGCCCCGTACCGAACGATACGGGGCCTCGGCCCGCTACCAGCACTACGTTGTGATACGGGGTGATGAGGGCTTCGATCAGGTTACTGCGGCGGCCGCACGAGTCCTCAACGGGGTCGCGGCTTCCACTGAACCGGCCCGGGCCTTGGCCATGGCCATGTGGGCGCACTCCCTACTCCAGGGAATGCTGAGCGCCGCGGAGTTGGCCGCCCGGCCTGCCGAGCGGGGGTCGCTGCTCGAGTCGGCGCTGTGGCTGTTCAAAGAGACCGGAGCCACGATCCCCCAAAGCGAAGTCAAGCGCCTCGCCAGGTCGATCTAGAAGGCCGTTCGCAAGGAACGGGACGTAGACGCCCGCTACGAACGGCTGAGCCGCAAGCTTCTCCGCGCGGCGAGCCGCCATGCGGCCGACGCGAAAATACGCGATATCGAAAAGGCCGTCGTCCGTCTACCGGCCGAGGACGCCCGGCTTGGGCGCCCTTGCTCCGAGGCGATTGGAGCGCTCGGCGCGTCGCTGCAAATGCGCCTGGACGCGGCCCGGCTGCTGCGTCTGCGCCTCGATCAGTGGAGCCTCCGCGCATTCGGTGATTACGCCTCGCGCCATCCGTGTGTTGCGGGTTGTCGGCTTGTGATACTTTCGCCAGACACTCGTCATCCTTGCCTCTGTGTCCGGGCAGATGTGAGGGCGCTCCTAGAGGCCGGCGAACCATTCTTTGAGGTGCCGTTTACCCTCCAGGATGCCTCTGTCATGGTCCGGGGCACGGTCGATTGCCTCGTCCGGAGATCTGATGGCGGTGTTTCGGTGCTGGAATTCAAGACAGGTGCCCGCCGGCCAGGCCCTCTGGGGCAGCTTAGCCTCCACCGCCGGGCGGCCAAGCTGCTGTTTTCTGGTACCCAGGTAGACGAACCTCTGGTCTATGTCAGGGGTGATGCCCAGTAAATCTCATTGCGCCCTCTGCAAACACCTCATACAATTCAAGGCAGGAGCTGTGATGATTCAACAGGAGACCCGATTGGGATTGATCTGTCCAAGTTGTGCCAACGACAAGAACTTCCTTGTGAAGACCCTGCAAATGCATGTGGTGCACTTGGAGGACTCGCGGGTGGAAGTGTCTGAGGAGACTAATCCTGCTCTCCTTGAAGTCCTCTGTGACGAGTGTGAGACGGAACTGAAGTTCGATGAACTTGAAGAAACGGTACGGCGAGAGTTGTTTTTGACGATCGGATCGCGTTAGCACCTACCCGCACGCCGCCGGTCGCGCGGCAGCTTTTCCATCCCCAACGCTTTAGCTTGCCAGACTTGTCTAGTGGCGGTAGCCTGGCTGTTCAGCATCCATTGACTGTCTCCGCATTCGATTTCTATCTTACAGATCCCTCGATAGGTAATGGTGCATATCGGCTGACAGGTGACCCGCCGGCGTCGATTTCAGGCCTCGATAGCCTGGGCCGAGGCTTCGCGGACGTATTCGCCACCGACGTGCTCGTCGACTTCCCGCCTGTTGCCACCGTGCTCGATCGGATGCGCGGGGCCTTCGTCGGCACTACCGTGCCGATCGAACTGCCTGTGCGCTGCACCTGCCGCGATTGTGGTGGGACCGGCGAATGCCTGCAGGCACCCTGTCCGCACTGCGTAGGCACGGGCGTCGAACTTCGGCAGCACCAAGTGCTGGTGTCAGTGCCGTCGCGCGTCACGGACGGCACGCGCCTTCGTTTGGTCCTGGCCCCGCGCCGTCACCCGGCAACCCGAATCGAACTGCGCGTCGCCATTCGCTGACGGGAGGCCAGCCGGACGTGGAGCGTCATATCCGAATCCTCGCGCTCTTGTCCAGGTTGTGGGGTGCGCTGGCGGTGCTCGTGGGATTGTCCATGCTGACGCTCGCCGCCGGCGCTCTCGCGCTGCTCGCCGCACCCGAGGGGACAACCGTCGGCTTCGCCGCAGGGGTAACAGCCGGGATCTTCGCCATGACCAGCTTCTTTGCCTTGGTCTGGGGCAGTGCGAGTCTCTGGTCGGGAATTCTGATCGGACGACACGAATCGCGTGGACGCATGTTCGGGCTGGCGCTCGGAGTCGTCAATCTTCTCGTGGTTCCCTTCGGCACGGCACTAGGGGCCTACGCGTTGTGGGTTCTGCTGAGCCGAGACGGCCGCCACATTTTTGAGGCGCCCACTGTAAACTAGACCGTGATGCAGTCCTCTTTTCCCACCAGTGAGACCGTCCTGGGCGCCCTTCGGGTTGTCGTGGACCCCGACTTGCACCAGGACATCGTCACTCTGGGCTTCGTCAAGGATTTGAACCTCGATGGGGGTCACGTCTCGTTCACGATCGAACTGACGACTCCTGCCTGTCCGATGAAGGACCAGATGCGTGACCAGGCCATCGCCGCTGTTCGAGGTCTGGCGGGCGTCACCGGCGTCGATGTGAAGATGACTGCGAGCGTACGGTCCGTATCGATGCCGGAGTCCGGACGCGCGCCGCTTCCGGGAGTAAAGAACGTCATCGCCGTCGGAGCGGGGAAGGGTGGCGTCGGGAAGACCACAGTCGCTGTGAACCTTGCGCTCGCTCTCGCGAAGTACGGCAGCCGTGTCGGGATTCTCGACGGTGATATATACGGCCCGAACGTGCCGATTATGCTGGGTCTGCACACGCAACTCGGTACGGACGGCAAGCGAATCGTGCCGGCCGAACGCTACGATGTACAAGCGATCTCCATTGGATTCCTGACGGCGGATGACGCCCCCATCATCTGGCGTGGACCGATGCTGCATGGCGCAATCCAGCAGTTCTTTCGCGAAGTTGCGTGGAACGATCTTGATTACCTCATCGTGGACATGCCGCCAGGCACCGGGGACGTAGCTCTGAGCCTCAGTCAAACCGTGCCGGTGGTTGGAGCGATCATTGTCACCACGCCCCAGCAAGTGTCGCTGGCAGATAGCCGCCGCGCAGTCCGGATGTACCAGAAGCTGAACATCCCCACGCTTGGACTGATCGAGAACATGAGCCACTACCTGTGCCCGAACTGCCAGCACGAGGCCGAGATCTTCGGACATGGCGGCGGCGAGACCATGGCCGTTGATATGGAGGTGCCGTTCCTCGGACGACTACCCATCTATCAGCCTATCCGTGAGGGCAGTGACAACGGGGTGCCACTCGTGGTGGCCGAGCCGGACTCCGCTGCCGCGCGTGCGTTCTTCGCCGTCGCCGAACGAGTCGCCTCGCTCGTCTCCGTTGCGGCCCACAAATCTGCCGAGACGAACAAAGGCCGGATTCCGCTCATTCCGGTGGGGTAGCGACCTGGCGTCTCCCCTCAACATCCCGTTCACACGCACCACCCTCAGCAACGGTCTCGACGTCCTTGTGCATGAGGACCACCACGTGCCGATCGTTGCGGTGAACCTCTGGTATCACGTCGGGTCGAAGAACGAGCAGCCCGGAATGACAGGCTTCGCCCATCTCTTCGAGCACCTGATGTTCGAGGGCTCTGAACACCACAACAGCGGGTACTTCCCACCGCTCCAGCAGGCGGGTGCGCAGCTCAACGGGTCTACCAACACCGATCGCACCAACTACTGGGAGGTCGTGCCGACGAGTGCCATCGACCTCGCCCTGTGGATGGAATCCGACCGGATGGGCTATCTGCTTCCTGCACTCACGGAAGAGCGATTTGAGACACAGCGGGCGGTCGTACTCAACGAACGTCGTCAGAACTACGAGAACCGTCCGTACGGTATGGCTCTGGCGGCGTTGACCGCGGCGCTCTTTGCCCCCGATCACCCGTACCACTGGATGACCATCGGATCGGCCGAGGACATTCGGGCCATGGCGCTCGACGATGTTCAGGCGTTCTTTCGCACCTACTACCATCCGGCGAATGCCTCGCTTGCTCTTGCCGGGAATCTCGAGACCGACGAGGCTATCAGTCTTGCTGAACGCTACTTTGGCGACATCCCGACCGGCACCCGGCCGGCGTCGGTCGTCGCAGAGGCCTCACTCGATCGGGAGGTGCGCATCGTCCTCGAGGACCGGGTCGAGTTGCCCCGCCTCTACATGGCGTGGCACTCGCCGGCGATGTTTGCGCCAGGCGACGCCGAGCTCGACCTGCTCTCGGACTTGCTGGCCAATGGCAAGACCTCACGGCTGTATCGGTCGCTCGTCTACGAACGGAGGGTGGCCCTCGACGTGTCCGCTTTCCAGGCGTCGCGTGAGATGAGCAGCTTTTTTCTCTTGGTGGTCACGGCGGCGCCAGGTGAAGGACTCGATGGCCTTGCCGCAACGATCGACGACGAGCTCGGCCGGATGTCGGCCGACGGACCCACCGATGAGGAGATGGCCCGCGCCAAGGCTCAGGCGGAGGCCTGCTTCGTCTACCGGTTGCAAACGGTCGGCGGGTTCGGTGGCAAGAGCGACCAATTGAACGCCTACAACATTTTGAAGGGCGATCCTGGTTTCTTCTCGCGCGACCTAGCCCGCTACCAGGACGCGACCGGGCCATCTCTCCAGGCCGCCGCTCGCACATGGCTGCGCCTCGACCGGCGGATCGTGCTGAGCGTCGTTCCCCGAGGACAGGTCGCCTCGGCGCTCGCTAGGTCCGCACTCGTATTGGTGTCGTGATGCCGGTTGATCGCACTGCACTGCCAGAGGTCGGACGCGATCCGTCGTTTTTCTTTCCACGGATCGAGCGGCACCGACTCGCCAACGGGATGGCGGTGCGGACCGTCGAGCACCGCAGTGCCCCTGTGGTGAGTTTCGTTCTTCAGGTGAAGGGCGGTTCCGGCGCAGACGAGAGTGGTCGCGAGGGTGTAACGGCGCTGACGGGCGACATGCTCGACGAAGGTACGGGCGAGTTGTCGGCCATCGACGTATCCGAACTACTCGCGCGGATCGGCGCCGAATTCGATATCGAGGTCGGTCCAGATGCCACGACCATTACGCTCACCACGCTTGCCAGGTTTGCTGACCGCGGCGCCGGAGCGCTCGCCGATCTGACCATGCGGCCCAGCCTGCATCAGAATGATTTCGCACGAGTTCGGCAGATGCGCCTTGATCGTCTACGCCAGATACGCGATCTTCCGGCGGCGCTTGCCGAGCGCGCGTTCCTGAAGGTGCTCTACGGGGCACACCCGTACGGGCACCTGTCGATCGGTACCATTCGGTCGCTCGATGCCATGGTGGTCGGCGATGTCGAGAGATGCCACGAGGCACTGTTCCAGCCAGCGCTGGCGACCCTCGTCGTCGTCGGCGATTTACCCCACGCTGGCCTCCTTGCCACCGCAGAGCGGGCGTTTGGTGGATGGGAAGCGGGTGCTGGAGAGACTGGGATCGAGGAGACCACTGGCGCCGCGGATGTGCCCGTGCCGTTGGCGCCCTCTGCACGGCTTGTGGTGATTCCCAGGGAACACGCAACTCAGTCGCACCTCCGGATTGGGCACCTTGCGGCGCGACGTGGCACCCCTGACTATCCGGCACTCCTGGTGATGAACGCTGCGCTGGGCGGGCAGTTCGTCAGCCGCATCAATCTGAAGCTACGCGAGGAGAAGGGCTATAGTTACGGCGCTCGGACCGGCTTCGATTGGCGACTCGGCCCGGGTCCCTTCTCGCTCGAAGCCAGCGTCGACACCAATGCCACTGCCGATGCGATTGCTGATTCACTGGCGGAACTCAGCGCCATCAGGGGGCCGCGGCCGGCGAGCGAACCGGAGCTTGCTCTGGCAAAGGCGACGCTGACGCGCGGCTATCCCCGCAATTTCGAGAAGGCCCAACAAGTCGCACGGTCGGTCTGCCAGTTGATTCTCTACGACTTGCCAGACTCGTATTTCGAGTCGTTCGTGCCTCTGGTCTCCGGGGTGTCGTCAGAGGATGTGACACGCGCGGCTGCGCGCCATCTTGACCCGACGAAGTTCGCGACCCTCATCGTTGGCGACCAGCATACGATCGAGGGCTCGCTCGGCGAACTCGGCCTTGGTGAGCCGATCGTGCTGGCCCAGGAGGATTGAGTGTTCGAGCAACGGCTCGGTCGACTGCTCAGTGTCGGGGGGCTCATCGCCGTGGTGGCGGCGGTGCTCGCTGTTGCTTCGATCTGGCTACTGCTCACCGACCCGGTGACCGTCGTTACCGCGGTGGAAGGCGGCGAGATAACGCCGTTTATCCGGGAACTCGCCAAGGTTGTCTATGAGGCGATTGCAGGATTGCTGAAGTACTTCTAGCTGCTTGACGTTTCAGAGGACTGGAGACTGGGGTGCTAGACTGCTCGAGTCTACTTTTCGACATTGGAGGATCCGCATGCGTGTAATAGCAAAGGGAATTGTCGTCATGTTCGCGATGATCGGCGTCGTTGCGTCGATTCAGCAGGTGCGTGGCCAGAGCGCCGCACCGTTGAGCGAAGCCAAGGTGACTCACATCGGCATCATGGTGAATGACATCGACAAGACGTCGAAGATGTTCGAGGAGGTATTCGGCGCGACTGTGCCGGACGCCTTCGAGTTCGGCCCGTTGCCGCTCCCGTCTGGGGTAGCCGACGCCGCCAGTTCCAAGGTGAAGTTCGCCACGTTCAAGATCGGCGACGTCATGTTCGAGATGATTGAGCCGGTGGCTGGCCCTGGGCCTCACAGGGATCACATCGACAACTTTGGGCAGGGATTGCAGCACATCGCCTTCAGCGTGCCTGACGCGAAGGGCGCCATCGATGCCTTGGTGGCCAGAGGCGGCTCTGTGACGATGTCGGGCTACGTGGATATGAAGGAACTATTGGGTTTCACTGCCGAGATCGCCGGTCCGCCACAGGCACGCCCCGGCCAGTAGACACCGGCTGTCCTCACAGGTTCTGCTGCAGGAACCGAATGAGGAACCATGCGTCAAGGAACTTGAACGGCGCGACTCCGGTGCTGTAGTGGCCGCACGGCAACACGGCCACTTCGTGCGGGATGTCGCGCCGCTCGAACTCTGCGATGAGCGCCTGCGACAGGTCCACTGGAAAACTCAAGTCGTACTTCGCGTACACGAGCAGGGTGCGGACGTCCTGCACCCCGTCCAGGTGGAACCACGGACTGATCGGCCCCCACAGGCTTCTCAGGGTCTCCAGATCGATGTGCCCTTCGAGACCTGCTCGCACGTGGTGAGTGGACAAGCCCCTCCAGACCACATCGGCGAACCAGGGTGACACGTGATTGAGGGCCTGGGCGCGCACTAGCGGCTCGTGGGCAGCCGTGAGCAGAGCCAGGCAGGATCCGAGGCTTGTGCCGAGGATGCCGACTCGGTCGTAGCCCTGCGTGGCAAGCCAGGCGATCGCCCGGCGCGCGTCGATAACCGCCTGCCGGCACACCTGGAGCGTGCGCGCGATGTTGGAGCTGACGATGTAGTCGGCTCTGGTGAGTTCGGGCGGCATTCGGTCGTCGTGGTACGGAAGACTCAATCGGAGAGCCGAGATGCCGACCCTGGCGAGCAGCCGGGAGAGCCCGATGTGGCCACCAGGGTCCGAGTTCCACTGCGGAAGCACGAGTACCGCTCGTCCCTTGGCGCGCTGCTCGGCGCCTGGGAGGACCCCGCCGGCCGGAAACCAGCGCGCCACGACCGTATTGTTTTCCGGATGCGGTGTGGCGAGTGCGGTCGGGAATAGCAGCGTGCCTGCCTCGCCTCCGCGCTGTTCCGTCGGCGCTGCGGTCTGGAGGACGTAGTCCGTCGTGGGTGGCGCGTCGTAAAACGCGTGAGTGTTCCGCATTACGTCGCTCACCCAGTTCGTGACCCGGTCTCGTTCGGATCCTTGAGTAGGTTGTCCAGGCAGCCAGTCGGTGCCCCACTCGAACGGCCGCACGACGCGGTCCTTGCTCACTGACGCGAGTCGATGTTCCCAGGCATGAAAGACGCGGCCGAGCATTAGCCGGCAGACGCGACGAGCGGCTCGATCGTTCGCGCCACTCGCAGCAGAGCAGGAGTGGCGCTGGCGTGTCCGGCTACTTGTATCCCGAGCGGCAGTCCAGCTGCCGTTCGGCCGCACGGCATGGTGATCGCCGGATGCCCCGTTAGGTTGAAGAGCTGTGTCAGTCGCAGCATCAGGGGTCGCAGAGGTTCCTCGGTCGATCCGATACGAATGGTCGTGGCACCGATGAGCGGCGCCGGGACCGCGAGCGACGGCAGGAGGAGTCCGTCACGTCCAGCGAGCACGTGGTCAACCTCGTGCCGCAGGACTTCGCGCCCGCGCCGGGCACGGACGTAGTCCTCGGCGAGGACGTAGCGCCCCAGTTCGAGGCGCAGGCGTACGCCATCGGTGTAATCGCCTGGTCGCTCATCCAGCGTGTTCGCGTGATACGCCGCTGCTTCGGCGAGCACGATATGCAGGTAAATGGCCGCGATGGTCGAGGCGTGCGGGATCGCCACGTCCTCGAGCACGACGCCAGCGGCGCGAAGACGGGTGCAGGCCCTGTCGAATTCCGATGCCACTTCAGGGTCGAGAACCGCAAGGAAGTAGTCACTCGGCACGCCGAGGCGGACGTGTGCCGCCGGCGGGGAGGCATTGCCTGGTTGTGCAGCTGCCAGTGCATCGTAGAGGAACGCGGCGTCCTCGACCGACCGGCACAACGCTCCGACATGGTCCATCGTGAAACTCAAGGGAACGATACCGGCAGTGGATATCTCGTCGTGCGAGGGCTTGAGCCCGACGAGGCCACAGGCCGCTGCTGGTATTCGGACAGAGCCACCGGTATCCGTGCCGACGGAGGCATACGCCATGCCTGCGGCAACCGAGACGGCAGACCCACCAGACGACCCGCCAGGCGACCGTAGCAGGTCCACCGGATGATGGGCCGGGCCGAATGCCGACTCGTCATTGGTCGTGCCGAACGCAAACTCGTGGAGGTTACACTTGCCGACGAACACCGCCCCGGCCGCCCGCAGTCGCGCGACCGCCGGCGCATCCTTCGAGGCGACGTGCCCCGATCGAACGCGTGACGCCGCGGTTGTTGGCACTCCTGCCACGTCGAGCAAATCCTTGAGCGAGATGGGGACGCCGTGGAGCGGCCCGCGGTGCCGGCCCTGAGCGAACTCTCGGTCTGCCTCGCGGGCCTGCTCGCGTGCGCTGGTGGCAGTGACGGTGATGAATGCGTTGAGGCTGTCGTTCTGGGCGGCGACGCTCTCTAGGCAGGCCTCGGTGATGGCCTCCGACGTGACGTCGCCTGCTCGTAGACGGCGCGCGAGCGCCGAAATCGTCTCACCTTCAACGGGCATCTGGTGCCGGGCGAGAGTCACTGGGAGCCGAGACGTCGTCGTTCCAGTCCGCAGCACGCAGGATCGCGGTGGAGCGGGCCAAGCCACTGAGCAGGTCCCTCAGCGCTGGGAGCCCGCGCGCTTCCGCGTCCGCGATCGCGAATTCGATCCAGGCCGTAATGGTCACGGCGGCATTGTAAGCCGACCGATGCGACATACGAAGACCATAGCGGTGACCGTGGGCCTGTCAGCCGCCGACCAAGCCTTTCTCGAGCAGTAGTTTGAGCGCGTCGAGTGCTCGTTCCCACCCGGGGGAGATCACCTCGTAATAGCGGCGCCACCGCGCGCTTTCTTCGTAGCCAGACTGTCGCACATGGAGCTGGGCACCCCAGGGGTGTCTGCTGCACGTTGCCTCGAGTGCCATCGGGCCGATCGGTTCGCCGTCCGGTGGGAGCCAGAACGCGTCGGCCAGAAAGAACTCACGCCCGGGCTTGTATTCCATCACCGTACCGTGGAGAGCGCCGCCCAGCCGGCCAAGGATATCGTCGGACCAGTCGGTGGTCTCCCACTCCACTGCATAGGCGCCCAGTGGACGAGCCACGCAGAGCGACCGTTTGACCTGCCACCAGACGGCCAGCGCCTTGGGGTCGAAAAAGGCGTCGATGACCGCGGTCGGCGTGGCGATGATGACGAGATCGGTGCTGAACTCAGCCATGTTGAAGTCGAAATGATAGCAAAATGGGCGCATGGACCCTCAACCGCTCGCGTTCCTGGACCCTGAGTTTCTCGATAGCGAGGAGGCCCGTCCACTTAGATTCCTGTCTGAATACCTGGAGCCGCGCCGTCGTTTCAGGGCCGAGAACATCGAGGACACGGTCGTGTTCTTCGGGTCGGCCCGCGCGCACAGCCGTGAGGACGTGGACCGCGAGGCCGCGCGGCTGGCATTGGCAACGCCTCGTGCACCCGACTCTGCCAGCGAGGAGGCACTGCGTCTCAATCGTGCCGCGCGCGGTCGGTCGCGCTACTACGAGGACGCGCGCGAACTGGCACGGCTCCTCACAACATGGTCGCTGCCGCTCGACGCGCCGCACCACCGCTTCGTGGTGTGCTCCGGCGGCGGACCGGGAATCATGGAGGCGGCCAACCGAGGGGCATCCGAGGCCGGTGGCAAGACGATCGGGCTGAACATTGCGCTACCGTTCGAGCAGGGTCCCAATCCCTACATCAGCGATACGCTGCATTTTGAGTTTCGCTACTTCTTCATGCGGAAGTTCTGGTTCGCCTACTTAGCCAAGGCCATCGTCGTGTTTCCAGGAGGCTTTGGCACGCTCGATGAACTGTTCGAGACACTGACGCTCGTGCAAACCCAGAAGCTCGACCGCCAGATCCAGGTAATCCTGTACGGCGGCGAGTACTGGGACTCCGTCGTCAACCTCGACAAGATGGTCGAATGGGGCGCGATCGGTCCAGGAGATCCACAGCTCATGCGGCGCGCGGACACGCCAGCCGAGGCGTTCGATCTGCTCACACGCCACTTGACCGAACAGTTCCTGGTGGGCGCCGAGCCAGGGGCCAGCGAGGCGCCGGGTATTGCGAAGACGCGCTCGATTCCCGGTGGCCTGATGAGCCCTTAGCACGCCGGGTCCCGGAACTGAAACTCTGTGCATTTCGTGCCGGTCGTTCCGCCGCTCGCGGGTGTTGCGGGGCGCTGACAGGCTGAAGCACTGGGTCAGCCTGTCAGTTGGTCCCGTACAGGAGAAAGGGACGGCGCAGCGTCTCGAATGAACGCTCGGACTCCCGCCAACTGTCGGCGATGTCGTCTACCGGGATACTGGCCTCCACCTGCCGCCTCAGTGAGTCTGAACCGGCGAGGATGTCGATCGGCTGCTTGTCGCGCTCGTACTCGTAGGGCGGAGGGCGCCAGCCGAACGAGTCTGGAGCCGAACGGTGAAACTGGTCGATGAGGGCGACGCCCGTTTTGACGGGGTGGAATGCTTCGCGGTCCCGCACGTGGATCTGGCAGCCGCCGCAGGTCCGGCCGGCATGTTTCTGAAAGGTTGGTTCGAATACCGCGGGTCTGAAGCGGACGCCAGGCAATTCCCGTGCGTTCATCTCATCGGCGAACCGTTCCGCATCGACGCCTGGTGCACCGACGAGTTCGAACGGTCGCGTGGTGCCCCGGCCCTCGGACATCAACGCCCCCTCGAAGAGCACCGTGCCTGGGTAGACGACCGCAGTGTCGAGCGTCGGCATGTTGGGTGACGGCATGACCCAGGTGAGGCCAGTGGCGTCCCACCAGGCATCCCGGTTCCATCCTTCCATTCGGATGACCTCCAGCGGTGCGCCGATCCCGAAAGCGTCGTTGAACAGTCGAGCCAATTCGCCCACGGTCATTCCGTGCCGCATCGGGATCGGAAACTGTCCGACGAACGACTCGAATCTGTCTACAAGGCAGGCGCCTTCGATCGCGTCCCCGATCGGGTTCGGCCGATCGCACACGATGACTGGGATTCCGTGGCGCCGGCACGCGCGAAGGCAGTTGGCCATGGTGTAGATGTAGGTATAGATCCGCGCTCCGATGTCCTGCAGGTCGACGACCAGCACCTCCACACCTCGGAGCATCTCAGTGGTCGGTTCGCGCGTTTCGCTGTAGAGCGAGTGCAATGGCACGTGGTGGACCGGATCGTGCGCGTGCGGCGTCTCCACCATGTTGTCTTGTACGTCGGATCGGAAGCCGTGCTGCGGCCCGAAGATGGCGGCCACGGTCACACCGTCGGCTGACGCGAGCCGGTCCACGATGTGAACGAGGTCAGCGTCGACTGACGCGGGGTTGCAGAGCACACCGACCCGTTGGCCGCGTAGGCGGCCGGACGCGATGAGCACGGTGCTTCCGAGGCGGACTCCAAGCGGCATGGTGAGGCCCCAGCATGATACCGGCCTTGGAGATCCCGCTGCCTGCCGATGTTTGTCTCGAGGGAGACCGCGGGGAGGAACGCGGTTGATCGTACCCGACCGGGTCGTTGACGGAGGCCGATAGGCCGGCTCGGCCGTAGCACACGGTGGAGTCGCTACCCTGAAGCCTGCCGATGCCCATCGATCCGAACGTAGACCGAGAACTCCGCCGGGCACGAATCCGCGACTGTCAAGAGCGCCTCGGGAGATGATGGCCGCCGCTTCTTGCCGTCCATCGAGACGACAGGCAGGATGGGAGTCGCCTGCACGCCCGAGCCATCTCCACCAGGCTCGTGTGGATCTGTTCCTCCTGTTCAGCTAGGATTCATGGACGGTAGCACTGCCCGTGGGAGTCGGATTTCACGCAGGCGATTCGATATAGCCAGGTCAATATTCTGGCGTGTTTCCGATCGGGCTAGGCTTGTCTTTTAGTCAAGTGGAGAAAAAGCATGGATATTTCATCGAAAGTTAAGGTTGCGGCGCTGGCGATGCTCTTGGTGTTGCCCCTGGCGTCTGATGCTCAGACGGTGACGCCGGCCGATGCGAAACCCTTTATCGGCGCGTGGACAGCGAGTGTCGAGACGCCTGGCGGTCCGATTGCGGTGGACCTGATTGTCAAGGAGGCAGGCGGGACGATTACCGCGGAAATCGGCGGGGACGGTGCGATGAACACGATCAGTGCGATCTCGAAGAAGGGCTCGACCCTGGTGATGCAGTACGAGGCTGACGTCATGGGGGCGATGACGCCCATTACCCTGACGGCGGAGCCAGCCGGGGACAATCTGTCGCTCGGCTTCGATGTCGGTGGGCAGGTGCTGCCGGCTACGGCGACCCGGAAGTAGCTGCTGAATCGGCGACCTGGTGCTGCAAGCCAGTCCGGGTCGCCGATTCATCGTCGAACCGTTCCGTCTACCCTCAGCTTTCAGCCGTTGGGGCAAGTGACGTTACCTCGTGAGGGGGATTGCGTGAGCATGCACATGGATCGTCGAATTGCCCTTCTCATGACGGTCCTGGTGCTGGCCGTGTCGTTCGCCTTCCTGGATGCACGCCAGTCCGTGGCGCCCGGCACGGTGGCGATTGATCCGGACGATATCGGGGGGGTCGTCACCGGTCCGGATGGGCCGGAGGCCGGTGTATGGGTCGTCGCGGAGACCCGGGACTTGCCCACGACGTTCGTCCGGATCGTCGTCACTGGCGACGATGGGCGCTACGTCCTGCCCGACCTGCCCATGGCGAGCTATCAGATATTCGTGAGGGGCTACGGACTCGTCGATTCGCCACGGGTGGCCGCGAAACCCGGACAACTGCTGAACCTTCGCGCCGTCGCGGCGGCCGATGGCCGGGTTGCGGCTCAGCTCTATCCGCCGGCGTCGTGGATGTCCCTGATGAGGGTTACTGAAGGTCAGATTCCTGAACAGGACCTGGTGTCCACGGTCAAGCAGTGCTTGCAGTGTCATGCGCTTGGGAATGAAGGCACCCGCACGATGCCGGTGAGCGGTGGCGCCGAGGCATCCCTGGCCGCGTGGGACGCGCGCGTGAAAAAGGGTGCTTCGGGTGCTGGCATGAGCGCCAACTTCCAGCGAATGGGTTCACAGCGCACGATGTTCGCCGACTGGAGCGAGCGCATTGCCGCCGGCGCGTTTCCGCCGGCGCCGCCCCGTCCGTCCGGACTGGGACGCAACGTCGTGATCTCCGTGTGGGACTGGGCGTGGCCCCTTGCTGGCAGAAGCGATGCGCAGGGCACGAGCGAGCAGGACCCGACGGTCAACGCCGATGGCCTCGTGTATGGCGCCCACGCCAACGGTAACGTGCTGGTCTGGCTGAATCCGAAGAACCACGTGGTGGGTGAGGTGCCGACCGGCGTCGAGGGACTCCGGTCCATCGCATTGGACCGACAAGGTCGTGTCTGGCTCACGGGTCGGCTTCCGGCAGGGGCTCCGAGGCCGGCGTTCTGCGAGTCAGGTTCGACGAACCGCTTCACCGGGTATTTCCCTGTGCCTGGTCGCGGCAAACAGGTTGTAATGTACGACCCGAAGACCGAGGAGGTTGTGCGGATCCCGACGTGTATGGCGGTGGATCACAGCAGCTTCGGTACCGAGAGCGATGCTCCCCTCTACTTCGGCGGATCGAATCTGGTTGGCTGGGTCAGCACGGAGACCTATGACGAGACCCACGAGCTAGAGGCATCCCAAGGCTGGTGCCCCGCCGTATTGGACACCAATGGCGACGGCCGAATCACGGAGTGGACCGAGCCCCAGGAGGCCATCGATCCCGTAAAGGACCACCGGATCGAGTTCGGCTGCTACTCGATCTCGGTCAGCCCGCTCGATGGCAGTCTCTGGTGCTCGGGCGTGGGCCCAGGGGATACCAAGCTCGTCAGAATCGATCGCGGCACGAATCCACCGCAGAGCTGCAGCGCCGAGGTGTATGTCGCGCCAGATGTGGATGCGAGCAATATACCTTTCTTCAAGAGCGGAGGCGTCGCCGTAGACAGGGACGGTGTCGCCTGGCTGAACTGGAGAGGGTCGGACCAGGTCACCAGCTTTGACCGGCGCAAGTGCGAGGTGACCAGTGGGCCAACGGCCACCGGCCTGCACTGTGAGGAGGGATGGACCTCCTACCAGATGGATCGACCTACTTTCGCTGGCACAACCGTCAGTCGACACGCGGAAATGATGTACCTGACCCAGCTTGACCGACATGATGTGCTGGGCCTTGGCCGGGACTCGGTGGTGTCAGGGCCGGTAAACAGTGACTCCCTGCAGGTGCTCGTCCCTAGCACGGGCCAGTTCCTGGACCTCGTGGTGCCCTATCCGATGGGCTTCTTCTCTCGCTCGGCTCAGGGGCGCATCGACAACCCTGACACGGGGTGGAAGGGACGAGGCCTCTGGTCCAATTACTCCACCTACACGCCGCACTTCATCGAGGGCGGTACCGGGCCGAAGGTCGTAAAATTCCAGATGCGGCCCGGCCCACTCGAGAAGTAACAGGCAAGCGATGCCGGCCTGAATCGTCGACCCTCCGCGAGACAGTCGGGTATCGGGCCGATCACCCGAGATCGGGGTTCGGAGCCGCGGCCTGCGCTCGTTCACGAAGGTCCCGACGCAGGATTTTGAGCGCGCTGCTCTTCGGCAGAGCGTCGATAAACTCGATGGATCTCGGGATCTTGTACGGCGCGAGCTTCTCTCGGCAGTAGGCGACCAGTTCAGCCTCGGTCGCCCCGCGTTCTTCCCGCAACACCACGAACGACTTTACCGTCTCACCGCGCTTGGGATCGGGGACGCCAATCGTGGCTGACTCGTGTACGGCAGGATGGGCCGTGAGGATCGCATCGACTTCGTCGGGGTAGATGTTGTAACCGCCAGCGATGATCATGTCCTTCTGGCGGCCCACGATGAAGCAGTACCCATCGGCGTCCACCGTCGCGATGTCGCCGGTCCGCAGCCACCCGTCTGTCAGAATTTCCGCTGTGGCGTCTGGGCGGTTCCAGTAGCCGCGCATCACTTGCGGTCCTTTGACGAGAAGCTCACCTGCCTCGCCAGATGGCATCTCCGTCGAGCCGTCATCGATGCTCACGATCCGCATGTCCGTGTCTGGGATCGGGATGCCGATGCTCCCCACCTTGCGCCGGCCGAAGAGCGGGTTGATGTGGGTGACCGGCGAGGATTCTGTCAGGCCGTATCCTTCCACGATCTTGCTGCTGGTGAGCGCCTCAAAGCGTTCGAGCACATCGACTGGCAGTGGCGCGGCACCAGAGAAACACGAGGTCACGCTGGTGAGGTCCAGGCGTGCGGCTTTCTTGGAGTTCACGATCGCGTTGAATAGCGTCGGCACCGCTGGAAGTAACGTTACGCCGTGTTTGGCGATACTGGACACCAGTTGCTGAATGTTCCTCGGATCCGGCAGCAGGACGATAGTGGCGGCGATCAGGATCGGATAGTTCATCGCCGCCGTCAGCCCGAACACGTGAAAGATCGGCAACGCACCGAGCATGACTTCCTGACCCGGCCGCGCGCCGACGAACCACGATGCGACCTGTTGCGCGTTGCATGAGAGATTGTGATGCGTCAGCATCGCCCCTTTCGGTGCGCCAGTCGTGCCTCCGGTGTACTGCAGCACGGCGAGGTCCTCCATCTCGACCTGCAGCGTCCCAGACTGCGGCGGCGTTGCGTCGATCAGCCTCCGCATGAAGTGGACGCCAGGCTGGTCGGCGACAGACGCCGCCAGCTGTGGTCTGGCCAGCCTGAGCTTCACTCGTGCAAGCAGGCTGAGGGGAAATTTGAGGTAATCGGGGATGGAGGCGATGATGTAGTGGTGCACGGGCAATCGTGGGCGCATCGCGTCGAGCCGCTGCACAAAGAGGTAGTCGGTCGTGATGGCCACTGAGCATCCGGCGTCGTTCCACTGGTGCTCTATCTCCCGCTCAACATAGAGCGGGTTGGTCATGACCGCGGTGGCGCCGGCCGCGAGCGTGGCATAGAAGGCGATGACGGCTTGCGGGAGGTTCGGTAGATGTATGGCCACGCGCGCGCCACGCTCGACGCCAAGGCCCTTCAGCGCCGTTGCGAACCGGTCCACCTGTTCTTTTAGCTCGCGGTACGTCATCCGACGGTTCAGGAAAATCAGCGCCGTGGCATCCGGGTAGTCTCGGGCACTTCGGTCGAGAAACCACGGCAGCGGCTGTTCATGGAACTCGAGGTTCGGTGGGACCCCGGCGTCGTAGGAACTCTGCCAGATCCGATGGCCCGGACCAGCGCTCATGGTGCCTCCTTGCGCTCGAGCAGTGCGGCGACGTCGCTGGCTCTGGCCTCGAAGTCCGCTTCGCCAATCTCCATCAGCCGCTTGAGGTAATCGGGTTGGAACATCAGCAAGCTCAGGAGATCGGGGCTGTTCGTCTTCTTCGTGCCGAGGCCGCCCATCATGTAGCGAAGGGGTCCAGGTAGTTGCGGTTCGTACTCGGCGGCCAGGCGACCGATGTCCTGAGAAGGGCGGATGAACACCAGATCGATCGCACGGAGTCCGTAGCGTCGTTCTTCGGGCAAGTCCGCGATCAACAGATTCAGCCGGGCCAGGTGCTGCGCATCCCGGTCATGGTCGTCGAGGAAGACGGCATTCAGGAGCTGCCCGGCGATGTGGGCCGGAGGAGGATAGCCGGTCACCTGTGGGCGCTCCGCCTCATCCATCCTTCGGTCGTAGCGCGTGGAGAACGCCAGGATGCGATTGGCCCCGAGGTGCACGGCTGGCGACAGTGGCGTGACGAGACGGATTCCACCGTCGCCGTACCACCCGCCTTCGAGGCTGACGGCCGGAAAGAACAACGGTAGTGCGGCAGAGGCCATCACGTGATCGACCGTCAGTCGGCGCTGTCGGCTCAACCGGAACGGCCTCTCCCAGTCGACGGCACTCCGCCCCTGGACCCACGCGACCGAACGTCCAGTCGTGTAGCTGCTTGTGATGATGGCAAGGCCGGCGAGGTGTCCGGCGGCCAAGTTCTCGGCAATGCCGCGAATCTCCTGACTCTGCCCGGAACCGAAGGCGGCTTCCAGTGTCCGGCAGAGTGGGCTGGTGTCAACCAGTCCCCGAAGCGGCGGCCCCACGAAGCGCCCACCTGAGAGGAGCCCCATTCCCCAGTGCCACACGTTACCCAGGAGCGATCGCCTATCGACTCGAAAGACCTGATCGACGGTCATGCTGGCCCAGAGCTGGCTGAGATCGTCGATGGTTCGCGACAGGGGCCCAGGGTGTGCCGCCAGGAACGTGGCGTTGATGGCGCCAGCCGACACCCCGGTGATTATCGGCAGCCTGAGATCAGGGTGGTGGCGTACCAGTCCCCGCAGTAATCCCACCTGATATGCGGCACGGGCGCCGCCACCGTCCAGCACGATGGCGAGGTCGTCCCACCGGGAGAGCGGTTTGACCGGCGGTGACGTTACCGCCTCGGCGCTGTGCTCCGATCGGGCCTCGAATGCTCTGCGGGGGTCACCGGACATGTGGATACTAGAGTTGGAATGGTCGCCCCATGCGCGACGGCGAGTGAACGTCAGGCTCCGCTCCGACAGGCGCGAGTCTCGGCGTCACCCCTCTGAAATTCATCCGGAACGATACCACCGCTGGCTGCACTAGGTGTCGGATGGCAGTTGGTGATCGACGATGGCTGCGCCGATGGCGTCGCCCCAGACATTCACCGAAGTTCGGAACCGGTCGAGGATCCAGTCGATCACCAGGAGCAGGCCGATACCCTCGACCGGAAGGCCGACGGCCGAGAGCACCAGGACCATCGTGATCAGCCCGGCCTCTGGAATGGCTGCAGCCCCTATGGCCGCCAGCGTCGCGGTAACGGCGACCGTGACGATCTGAATACCCGACAGTTCGATTCCAAGGGACTGGGCCACAAACACGACCGCGACGGCCTCGTACAGCGCGGTCCCGTCCATGTTGACGGTCGTCCCGATGGGAATCACGAACTCAGCGGTACGAGCCGAAACCTTATTGCGGTCGACCGCGCAGCGTAGTGTGACGCCCAGCGTGGCCGCGGACGACGCTGTGCCAAGGGCCGTTACCAGCGCTTCCGACATGCCCGCGAGGTAGCGCAGCGGGTTACGGCGCGCCATCAGCCAGAGCAGCAGCGGCAGCGTGACCAGCGAGTGAATTGCCAGGCCCGCGAGGACGGTCACCGAGTACATCCCGAGCCGCTGGATCTCGCCCCACGCCGCGGCACCGCCGCCGGCCTGTCCGAGACGATCCGCCACCAGACCAAGGATGCCGAGTGGAGCGAGCCGCACGACCCACCGGACGATCGTGAACAGCACCTCGTTGGCCGTCGCGATCGCCTCGACAAGCGGCCGTGCCCGATCTCGGAGGCGCGCGAGCGCCACGCCGAAGAGTAGGCTGAATACCAGCACTCCGAGTACGTTGTCTTCCGAAGCTGCGCTGAAGAGGTTCGGAGGGAACATGCCGGTCACGACCGCGTAGAGCGCCTGGAGTGCGCTCTGCGTGGCCGGCAGTTGGGCGGGTGTTACGGCCAGTGCCGTGGCGGTTACATGCCCCGGGTGCAGAACCTGCACGAGCACGAGACCCGTGACCACGGCGACGAAGGTGGTCGCCATGTAGTAGCCAGCCGTGATGGCGGCAATGCGTGTCGTATTTCGTGCCTGAGCAAATCCCTGGAGAGCCATGATGATGCTCGTCACGATCAGCGGAATCATGATCGCCCGGAGCAGCGACAGGAACACAGCGCCGAATAGGCGCACCGTTAACGTTAGCGGCTCGAGGGCCGGGTCGCCCCAGCGGTCGCCGAACCCGGTGCCAAGCGTAATCCCGGCCAGCCCGCCGGCGAGCATCAGTGTGGGCAGGATCCAACTCTTGCGTGTCATTTGTCGTTCAGCTCTTTGGCCCAGGCCGCAACGCGGCGGACTCCCTCGATAACTACGCAGCAGTGCGTCTCGAGGAAGGGAATCTCGATTGGGTGGTCTGCAGGCAGCGTTTCAATCGCCGCCAGCGCCTTGGCGCCATCGAAATCGACGAGGGAGAAGCGTAGCGTCAACTCGTTGGGCTCCCGGCAGAAGTCCGACCCTGGCAGCACAGCCACGCCCACATCAGACAGCAGGCGCTCGGCGAGCTCCGCGCTGGTGGAGATGCCGTGACGTGCGAGGGCCTCGCGGATGGGACCGAAGTCTGGAAAGAGGTAGAAAGCGCCGGCGGGTTCCGGCACGTGCAGGCGGGCCGCCCGCAAGTAACCGGCACAGGCAGCGGTCAGTGCGGCGAGAATACGTCGCACTCGCCACAGGTACCGCTCTATGGCCATGCCGCCTCGGAACGCCGTTACTGCGGCGTGCTGGAGCGGCGCACTGGTCGACGTGAACGTTTCACTCGCGATCGCCGCCATGGCATTCATGAGCCAGTGCAGTTGCGGTGGGAACACGAATGTTCCCAGACGCCAGCCCCCCGCCCCGCACCACTTGCTGAGTCCGGAGGACACGATGGTCCCTTCCGGATACAGGGTGGCGATGGAGACGTGGGTGCCGGCGAAGTGCAACTCGCCGTAGATCTCGTCCGAGAGCACCACGATCTTGAAGCGGCGCGCCACCTCGGCGAGCGCCGCGAGTTCCTCGACACTGTACGTAGTGCCCGTCGGGTTGCACGGGTAGTTGAGCACGACCACGCGTGGTCGCCTCGGGTCGGCGGAACAGAGTGACTCGAGCTCGGCAGCAGTGAGGTGATAGTCGCGCTCTTGAGACGTGTGCAAGAGTGCGATTCGGCGGCCAGCGATCTGGGCCTGCGGCACGTACGAAACCCACGCCGGCGTCGGCACCACAAGCTCGCCGTAGAATGCCACCTGGAGCAGAAACATCAGCTCCTTCGAGCCAGGGCCGACCATTACGTCATCGGCCGAGCACGCGATGTTCGCGCGACGACGGTGATAGTCGGCGACCGCCTCCCGCAACTCGTAGAGCCCGCGCACGGCCAGGTATTCCTTGCACGTGGCGTTGGCGCGGAGCGCTTCAACTACCGAAACGGGAATCGGAAAGGGGGACTGGCCGAGCCCGAGTCTGGCGAGAGTCCGACCTTCCTGCATCAACCGGGCCGAGCGCTCGTTAATGGCGACGGTTGCCGACAGTCCCAGTCCTCGAACGTTGAGATTCAGGTGCTCGTGCTCCTGCATCAGCGTTCCCTCATTCCCACTCGACGTGTCCGAACATGACCGGCTTTCTCTTCTTGGGTACGCTGTCCCCCCAGGCTCGAGCCTGGCCTGTGCGCTGGATCTCCCGCATCGCAGCCTGGAAGAAGAACTCTTCTTGACCGAAAGCCGGCTTTAGGTCCGTGAGCCACGTAGCCCTGGGATCGTATTTCGCAAAGAAGGGGCGTCCAACCCATGATGGATCGCGCGCCTGTTCGAGCGTCAGAACAAACACTTTCTCGCCATGGACCTCGGACACTCCCACGATTTTCACCTTGCCCGGCAGGGCGCTCATCGATGGTCCGCGAACCGTGCGGGCCAGGCCGGATACGTGTCGATAGGCGTCGTGGAAGATCTCTTCGGCGCGCGCCAGCGAGACTTCGAAGTAGTTCTTCGGCCCGGTGTCACGAGCCACGAACATGTAATACGGCACCGCGCCGAGCTGGACCTGCAGGCGCCACATGTCGGCCCAGACGGTGGCGCTGTCGTTGATGTGGCCCATCAACGGTGCCTGGCACCGCACGACCGCACCCGAGGCCTGAATGCGACGCAGCGCGGCCTGTGCAGATGGTGTCTCGAGCTCACGCGGATGGCTGTAGTGGGACATCACTGTGAGGTGCCGCCCGGTGCGCGCGACTTTTTCGAAGAGTCGCATGAGGTCGTCCGCGTCAGGGTCCGTGAGGAAGCGGTAGGGCCAGTACGCCGTTGCCTTGGTGCCAATTCGGATACTGGTCAGGTGCTCCAGGCGTTCGTCGAGCAACGGTTCGATGTAGCTAGCCAGAACCGCCGTCCGCATGATCATCGGGTCGCCGCCGGTGAACAGCACGCTGCTCACTTCCTTGTGCGACCGCAAGTAGCTGGCAAGGCTCGTGGCCTCGTTGGTGGCGAACTTCAACTCATCGATGCCGACGAACTGCGGCCATCGGAAGCAGTAGGTGCAGTAGGCATGACAGGTCTGGCCTTGGCTGGGAAAGAAGAGCACCGTCTCCCGGTACTTGTGCTGCATGCCCGGGAGTGCCCCGCCCAGCAGCGACGGCACGTTCAGCTCGAGTTGCCCCGATGGGTGCGGATTGAGGGAGCGCTGGATCGTGCGTGCGTGGGCTTCGACCTCCTTCTCGCTTGCGCCATGGGAGATGAGGTCCATCATGGCGTCGAGATCCGCCGAGTCGAGCATCCCTCGCTGCGGGAATGTCATTTGATAGATGGGATCGTCCGGGACGTTGTCCCAGTCGATGAGCTCGTCGGCGACGTACTGATTGACCCTGAATGGCAGGACAGCCGATACCGCCCTCATTACCATGCGTTCGTCCGATGACATGGTCGAGAGCTGCGGAATCGAGTCGATGTCTCGCCGTTGGTAGGCGCGGTACTTGAGAGGCTTAAGTGTGGGTGAAACTGGCACCGGCGTATCCTCTTCTCAGCGGGGGTGTTCTCGTCGGCGGAGCGCGCCGCGCCGCGTTGCCAAACTACGATCAGCATACCAGCCGTAGCAGTACGAGAGCATGGACTCTCGCCCATAGCCATGGGGATCGTATCAGTCCGCGGCGTCGTCAGCGTCTATCGGTTCCGAGATACTCAGGCGTCTCGATCGCGTCTGACGGTGACTTTCTTGCCCCGCAGCATTCCCGCCCCGACCGCCGCGATGATCGCGTCCGCGAGATCGGCCGGCACCTCGACCACGGAGAAGCTCTCGCTCACTCGAATCGCGCCGATCGCAGTCGAGGGCACCTTGGCCTCGCCCGCGATCGCGCCCACCAGGTCGGCCGGTCGGATGCCCGCCTTCTTGCCCGCGCCGATGAACACGCGCGTCACGGCTCCTTCGAGACGGCGCGGGCGTCCGCCACGTGCGGGGGGCTCGCTCCTGGGAGATGGGATGTCTTCTTCGTTACCATCCTCGCCCGTGGCGAGGTGGGCCATTTTCACCGCTGCTGCAGCGATATCCATCACGTCGAATTCGCCCGCCAGCGACATCACCACTCCACGCACGTCCTCGAAGTCGCCGGCCGCGAGGCGCTCGCGTAGGGAGGCGGCGACGAGTTCGAGACGCCGCGCGCGCAGGTTCGCCATCGTCGGGACGGTCGCCACCTCGATCTTTTGCTTCGTGAGGCGCTCGATGGTGCGGAGCAGATGGTGTTCCCGAGGGTCCGCGAGGGTGATCGCCGTCCCTGCGCGTCCTGCGCGCCCCGTGCGGCCGATGCGATGCACGTACGACTCGGCGTCGGCCGGGAGGTCGTAGTTGACGACATGAGACACCCGCTCGATGTCGAGACCGCGGGCGGCCACGTCCGTGGCGATGAGAAGGTCGGTCTTGCCAGAGCGGACCCGGTTCATAACCGCGTCTCGTTGCCGCTGCTGCATGCCGCCATGAAGCGCCTCGGCGCGATAGCCGTGGGCGTTGAGTGTCTCGGCGAGGGTGTCCACCTCGATTCGCGTTCGGCAGAACACGATCGCTGAGCCTGGATTCTCCATGTCGAGGATCCGGTCGAGCGCCGCCGTTTTCTGCGCGCGGCGCACGATGTAGGCCACCTGTCGAATGCGCGGGAGCTTGCCTGAGGCTGTTTTCTCGCGCTCGATCGTCACGCGCTTTGGCGTGGTGAGATGCCGCGCCGCGATCTTCAGGATCCGGGCCGGCAGCGTAGCCGAGAAGAGCGCCGTCTGGCGCGTATCCGGAGTTCTCTCGAGGATCGCGTCGATATCTTCCGCGAAGCCCATGTCCAGCATCTCGTCGCCCTCGTCGAGAACCAGGACGCGGATGTTGGCCAGCAAGAGCGTCTTTCGCCGGATGTGGTCCAGGGCGCGGCCAGGTGTGGCCACGACGATGTTCGCACCGCGGGCCAAGGCACGAATCTGCTGATCCATCGAGGCGCCGCCATAGAGCGGCACGACCGTGACACCTGTCTTGCCCGCGTATTTGTGGATCGCTTCGCTCACCTGCATCGCCAGTTCGCGCGTGGGGACGAGAACCAAGCCCCCGGTGTGCGTGGTTGACCGCTTCTTCTTGTTGCCGACCAGGCGCGGGCGCTCCTCATGAATCCCTGCGGCTCGGCGCGAGACATGCTTGGAGTCGTGTGGCTGCTTCGGAGACTGCTCGTCGGAATCCGGGTCCAGCAGGCGCTGAATCATCGGCAGGGCGAAGGCCGCGGTCTTGCCCGTTCCGGTCGCCGCCTGGACGAGCAGATCGCTCCCGCCGAGCATGACCGGAATCGTTGCCTGCTGGACCGGCGTGGCTTCTTCGTAGCCGAGCGCCGTCACGGCGGCGGTGAGTTTATTCGAGAGTCCCAGCAAGGCGAATCCCGACGTCGGTGCGCTATCGCGCGAGGAAGGCATCCGACTATTCTCCCACGTGTAGGTGCGTCGTGCCGCAAGTGGGCGTCCACTGGCACCGGTCCAACCGAATCAGGGGTTGCTGGAAAAATGGCCAGGCGTGCCGCCCGCGGCAGGATTGACAGGCTCTTGTTGTCGCGCCCCGCCGCTGCATGTCAGCGTGCGGTGAGAACGACGGGGGCTGATGGTATGTCGGACTGTTATGCCAGGCTAGCGTCGAGAGTCTCGACCGAGGGAGAGAAGTAGTACGAGCCGGACGCGGGGTCGCTGTGATTCGTGAGCCGGTCACGGACGCCGCCGTCCACGCCGCACATGGTCTTTAGTTGTTCGCGGAACGGAGCCTATGTTTTGCAGAACGCCATGAAGTAGAGCCCGACGGTGTCGTCGTGAAACGCGTACGGCGTCGAGCGGCGCGTGATCTTGTCACCTTGCGGCTTGCTGGCATCGGCGGTCCAATCCCGAGGACCAGTTCGATGCTCTTGTCTTGGCACACTGTCCGGAGACTGCGAATGACGGCCTTGATGTGGGTGAGGTCGGCTCCTGGTTCGCGGCTCAGGTGCAGGTGCCACTGGTACTCGCCCATGTTTCTGTCGAGAAGTGCTCGTTACGGAGTTGGCATGAATCCCTTGTCGATGGGTCGGACGCGTTGATGGCAGGAGGTGGTATCGAAACAGACTTTCGAAATCTGCTCTCCGGTGGGTTCTGTCGCTGGGTTCCCCGCTGTCGACTCTTCACCGGCTTGCTATGCGGCTTCCCTACTAGAGATGCCTGTTGAGAAGGGGAGTTCTCTCGGTGCCTACCGGGCGGCTGATAGAATTTGATGTTCCACCGTGCCTGGGTATCTCACTCGCCTGGGCGGTGCGCAACCAACCCATTGAACAGAAGGGCCTGGACTATTGCCGAGTGCCACAGACCTCGCCCGGAAGCGACCGCCCACTAACAGCCGACGGCTGCTGGAAGGGTCCATCGTCAAGTCGCTACTGCGCATCGCGGTCCCGGTCGTGTGCGCCAATATTCTTCAGAGCGGCTATCAGCTCACCGATGCCTTCTGGGTAGGAAGGCTCGGAGGGGATGCCGTCGCGGCCGTTGCGGTGAGCTTCCCCATTACCTTCCTCCTGATCGCGATCGGGGCAGGGCTGGCCATCGCGGGCTCAACGCTCGTGGCTCAGTACATGGGCGCTGGCGACACGCGCATGGTCAATCATGTCTCGGCGCAGACGCTGCTGCTGGTGGCATTGACATCGGTTGTGCTCGGCGCCGTCGGCTTCGCCCTGGCTCCGAGCGTGCTGCGTCTAATGGGCGTTGCACCGGAGGTGTTCGAGGGAGGCCTGCAGTTCATGCGGGTCTCGTTCGTCGGCCTTGTGTTCATTTTCGGCTTCGCGATGATCCAGGCGCTCCTTCGCGGCGTGGGCGAGGTTCTGTCACCGATGCTCATCGTGCTCGGCACTGTGATCCTGAACTTCCTGCTGGATCCGCTGTTCATCTTCGGATGGGGACCACTGCCCGCGGCCGGCGTGGCCGGCGCTGCATTCGCGACACTCGGCACCCAGTCGCTCGCGGCGCTCATCGGCATGGCGCTACTTGCGTCTGGCAAGTACGGCATTCACGTGCATCTGCGGGATTTCCGTCCCGACGTGGCCTTCATAAAGCGCGCGTTCACGCTCGGCTTTCCCGCGTCAATCGAGCAATCGACTCGTGCGCTCGGCATGACGGTAATGACGTTTCTCATGGCCAGCTTCGGGACCGTGACCGTCGCGGCGTTCGGCATGGGGATCAACGTTTTGAGTTTTGTCATCATCCCGGCGATGGGACTGTCGATGGCGACATCGACGCTGGTCGGACAGAACATCGGCGCCGGTCAGATTGCACGTGCCGATTCGATCGCCCGCCTGAGTGCCACGGTGGCGTTTGTGAGCCTCAGCGTGCTGGGGGCGGTTGTCTTCGTCGGGGCCACGCCGCTCATGGCGTTCTTCGTGCCCACAGACGAAGCTGTGGTCACCAGCGCTTCGACCTTTCTGCGTACTGTCGCGCCGACCTTCGGATTCGTGGGCCTGCAGTTGGCGTTGACCGGGGTATTTCGCGCAGCCGGCAACATGGTCGTCGCCATGACGCTGGCGCTCGTCTCACAATGGGTCATACAGTTCCCGCTCGCCTATATCCTGTCCATGCACACGTCTCTTGGCGCGAGCGGATTGTGGTGGGCGTTTCCGGTGTCCAACGTCATCGTCGGGTTCGCGTCGTTGGCCTGGTTCCTGAAGGGCGACTGGAAGAAGGCGCGCCTGACTGACAACGACCTGGTGACCGCGGCGGTGTCGGAAAAGATTCTGCTTGAGGAGGGCGTTCACTAGTCCTCTGGCAGGCCAGTTGCCCTCGACGAGTGCCACAGAGGAACCACGGCAGGTTCTGAGCTGATTCTTACGGAGCTGGTCGCACGGCGATGGCCGCCAGCGCATGAGGACGACGCCCCGGGTCGAACCGTGCCCCGAGTCGGCGGATCATTGCTGGCCAGTCCTGGTGTTCGACGGTGTCCCTGGTCACGGGGAGGGCGCGGAGTGGCCGCCGGCGGAACGCGGCGGCCCAGCGTGGACGGTCCTCACCGTCTGCATCGAGCGCGACGACTTCGAACCCAGGTCCGTTCTTGTAGATCGCCACGAGCCCCTGCCCTCGGTCCTGGCCAATCTCCACCTCGAACCACACAGCCCGGCCCATGGCGCTCTCCTCGAAGTGAGCAAAGATTCCCTCCACGAGCGGATGCCCAGAGGCAAAGAAGTCGAGGGTTTCCTGTTCCACAGCCTCCTCGCGGTCGAAGGATCCGACGAACGTCGAACCTCCGGGAACTCCCGGCAGTCCGTCAACCAGTGATTGGTTGCCGATCTCGATCGCGAAGATGCTGCGGCCACGCGGGCGCTCGATGGTGAACCCCAGCTGCGTGCAGGCCCTGATGATGGTCTCTTCGTTGACGTCGTCGAGTTCGTGCGGCACGCGCGCGAGAATGTCCGCCGCCATGTTCGACTTGTAGGGATCTCGATGAAGTTGCTGGTGCGCGGCCTCCCGGATACGCGTGCGCATCGAGTGGGCCTCGCTGATCAGAGCTTCGAGGCGTTCTTCGGAGAGCGACGAATGTGCATCGAGCGCAATCTCCTCGAGAGCACCTTCCACTAGGGCCAGTTGCGTCTCCAGGCCGGCCAGCGGCTCGCGGAAGACGCCCAGCGCCTCGAAGAGCCGTACGACATCACGACCGATGCCGCCGGGGGGACGAAAGTAGACGATCTCGACCGGCATGCGCCGGCCGATCCGATCGAGCCGGCCGATCCGCTGTTCCACGGTCGAGGGTTTCCACGGTAGGTCGAACAGAACGAGACGGCGGCAGAACTCGAAATTGCGACCCTCGCCTCCGCATTCCGTGGACACCAGCAGGCTTGGACCACCCGGCTCCCGAAAGCGGGCGACTTCCGTGTCGCGGCGGGCCGGAGTCATTTCCTCGTGGAAGACACCGCTTGCGAGCTGTGCCCGGTGGCTGAGCGCCTTGCGCACCATCTCCAAGGTTTCGCGATGCGCCACGAAGATGAGGGTCTTCTCCTTCGCGTCTCGCCAGCGGGGTGCCTGCGACAGCAACCAGTCGAGGCGCGGGTCGCATCCATCGATGGCCTCAGCCTGCCGGCGCAACTTGATCTCGTCGGGCCCTGACCCGGCGCCGAACACTGCTTTCAGGGCGGCTCCAGAGGCGAGCGCACGACGGAGGCGTTCGATCTTCTTCTTCTGTGCGACCGCATGGGGCGCCGCCTCGCCCCGAAGCGCCGCCTCAACAGTCTCGCGAGGCTGCCAGCCCGGCGAATCATCCAGTGCGATCGGGACACCCACTCGCGGCGGCAGGCCGCCGATGTCGGCACGACGGGTAGCGCTGGTGCAAGGGGG
>Ga0302135_10000095_pt1 | contig 48872 bp, 36 predicted proteins | sample CBN3_surface_MG_FD_203119 | JGI IMG/M metagenome (GOLD analysis project Ga0302135, IMG submission 203119) | Marine microbial communities from Western Arctic Ocean, Canada - CBN3_32.1 | ecosystem: Environmental > Aquatic > Marine > Oceanic | place: Canada: Western Arctic Ocean | collected...
CGACCTCTTACGTATCGAGGAAGCTTTTGAGCTTGCGGCTCCGGCTCGGGTGCTTGAGCTTGCGTAGCGCCTTGGCCTCGATCTGGCGGATGCGCTCGCGGGTGACCGAGAACTGCTGGCCGACCTCTTCGAGGGTGTGGTCGGTGTTCATGCCGATGCCGAAACGCATGCGCAGCACGCGCTCTTCGCGCGGCGTGAGCGAGGCGAGCACCCGGGTCGTGGTTTCACGCAAGTTGGCCTGGATGGCGGCGTCGAGCGGCAGGATCGCGTTCTTGTCCTCGATGAAGTCGCCTAGGTGGCTGTCTTCCTCGTCGCCGATCGGGGTTTCCAGGCTGATCGGCTCCTTCGCGATCTTGAGCACCTTGCGCACCTTGTCGAGCGGCATGACGAGGCGAACGGCCAGCTCTTCCGGGGTCGGCTCGCGGCCAATCTCGTGGAGCATCTGGCGCGAAGTACGGACCAGCTTGTTGATGGTCTCGATCATGTGGACCGGGATGCGGATGGTGCGCGCCTGGTCGGCAATAGAGCGGGTGATGGCCTGGCGGATCCACCAGGTTGCGTAGGTCGAGAACTTGTAGCCCCGGCGGTATTCGAACTTGTCGACCGCCTTCATCAGCCCGATGTTGCCTTCCTGGATCAGGTCGAGGAATTGCAGGCCCCGGTTGGTGTATTTCTTGGCAATCGAAATGACGAGCCGCAAGTTGGCCTCGACCATCTCCTTCTTCGCCTGGCTCGCCCGACGCTCGCCGATCTGGACGCGCTCGACGATGTCACGGAACTCCACGATATCGAGACCGACCTCGATCGCGACCTCCGAGATGCCGTCGCGCAGGTCCTCAATCTTTTCGCGTTCTTTGGCCGCGAACGTCTTCCAGCCCTTACCCTTGAGCCGGCCGACCCGTGAGATCCAGCGGGGGTCGAGTTCGCGGCCGAAGTAATATTTGAGGAACTCCTCGCGGCTGACACCGCGGTCGACGGCCAAGCGCAGGAGCTTCCCCTGATAGCTCTGCAACCGCTTGTTCACGCCGGAAAGCTCGTCGACAAGTTCCTCGATGCGGGCATTGTTGAACTGGATGGTGATGATCAGGGCGTTGAGATCCTTCTTGAGCTTCTGGCGCCGTCGCAGCTGCGACGGGCTTAGGCCCTGGCCCTTGAGCGAGAGCGCGACATGTTGCTCCTGAAGCCGGCGGAGCTTCTTGAACTCCTTGGCGATTACGCCAAAGGTCTCCATAATCAGGGGCCGGACCGCTTCTTCCATGGCGGCGAGCGAGACGGTGCTCTCGTCATCGTAATCGTCGTCGTCCTCCGCGTTGGCCTCGCTCGGTGCTTCCGGATTTGCGCCGTCGGCAGCGGGCTTTGTCGCGTCGGCAGCGGGCTTTGTCGCGTCGGCAGCGGGCTTTGTCGCGTCGGCAGCGGGCGTCGCATCTTGCGCCGCACCGTCACCGTTTCCCTTGACGTACATGGCGTCTAGATCGACCACTTCGCGCAACAGCATGCGCTGCGCACCGAGCGCCTCGTGCCACTCGGCAATCGCGCTCATGGTCAGGGGGCTCTCGCAGATGGTGCCGATCATCTTGTACCGGCCGGCCTCGATCCGCTTGGCGATCGCGATCTCGCCCTCGCGCGAAAGCAGCTCGACGCTCCCCATCTCGCGCAGATACATCCGTACCGGATCGTCGGTCCGCCCGAGATCCTCTTCCGAGGTCTTGGTCTTCTTACCGGGGACGGCCGCGGCCTCGTCGCCGCCCGCCTCTTCGGCCTCGTCGCTGTCGACGACGTTGACGCCCATCTCCGAGAGCGCCGCCATGACATCCTCGATCTGTTCCGAGGACATCTGTTCCTGGGGCAGGGTCTTGTTTAGTTCGTCATAGGTGACGTAGCCGCGCTCCTTGGCCTTCGCGACCATCTTCTTGACCGCACCGGCCACCGTGTCGAGCAAGGGCGCGTCGACGCTCTCCTCCGACGCTTCGGACGATGCGGAGGCTTTCGAGGCTTTCGAGACCATATACAATCACCATTCCCGGCCCGTGGCCGATTCAGCGGATTTTCTCGTGCAGCGGATCGGCGCAGTAGCGCGCCACGGGTCGAATCGATCATCTGGGACCGACCGGCTCCCCTTGTCGCCAGTGGTCTGGTCCGAATTCGGTTCAGCTTTCGCTAAATTGGCGATTCGCCCCGTGAAAATCAAGCCATTCACTGGCATCTATTTTTCTCGCCCCGCACCCGCAGTTGCCCGCCATCTCTACGGGATTTTCCAAATTTATGCAATCGGATCAGTCCCGTATCTCTTCTTCTCGGCCAGGAGCGTCGTGCAGCATACGGATTGCACTGTTAAGTTTTTCCGAATTCTGCTCACTCGGGTCGGCGGCAAAGCTGGCTTCCGCCTCGCGTTTGAGGCGCTCAAGGTCGCCCAGATGCTGGAGATCAAGGATTTGGCGAAGTTCCGAACGCACCGCTTTGACCTCGCCGCGCTCCCCGCGGCCCTGCCAGTTTTTGGCCCGCGCCTCCTGACCGGTCAGGTCCAAGACCAGCCTGGCGACCCGCTCGTCCTCGCCAAGCGTCTGCGCCAGCTCGGCCGGTGCGTCTCCCTCAGGCCCGATCGCACCGAGGATGGCGTCGCGCAAGGCGTCGAGGCGCCCGCTCGCGAAATCGAGCTGAGCGATCTCTTCGGCAACTTCGGCGACAAGCTCGGGATGGAGCAGCAGGATCTGCAGCAGCCGGCGCTCGCGCGACTCCGCCGCGCCCGCCAGCTCGCTGCCCGCAATGTCCCTTGACGGTCCTTCGTCGCGACGTCCTGGGCTGCGCGCCGCGCCGGGCGCCTGTCCGCCCCGACCCTTTTCCCGTTCGGCACGCAACGCCTTCCAGATGCGGTCCTGGAAGTGGCGCTCGAAATAAAACCGCAGGTCGGCGTCGGGGATCTGCGCGACCAGCTCGCGCAGGCGCTGGCGCGCCCCCGCCTGGCGCTCGGGCGTCGCCAGCGCGCCCTTGCCCGTCACCAGCTCCCACAGCAGGTCGGCCAGGGTAGCCGCCCGGCCCAGCACTTCGCGCAGGCGATCCGGGCCGCCGTTGCTGAGCAGGCTGTCGGGGTCCTCGCCCGCGGGCAGCCAGGCGAAGCGCAGCGAGTGGCCGACGCGGAGCCGAGGCAACACCCGCTCGCCGGCACGAAACGCCGCGCGCCGGCCCGCCGCATCGCCGTCGAAGCAGAGCACGGGCTCGGGCGCGAGCCGCCACAGCGCCTCGACCTGGGCCTCGGTGATTGCCGTTCCCAGCGGGGCTACGGCGTTGGCGATGCCCGCCTGGTGGAGCGCGATCACGTCCATATAGCCCTCGACCGCGACTACCGAGTTCTTGCGCCGCGCCCGCTCGGCGGCCAGTGCGTAACCGTAGAGATGCGCGCCCTTGTGAAACACCGCGGTCTCGGGCGAATTGAGGTATTTCGGCTCCCCTGCGCCCAAAATCCGCCCACCGAAGGCAATCACCCGCCCGCGCCGATCCGTGATGGGAAAGATCAGGCGGCCGCGAAACCGGTCGTAGGGCTCGCGCCCGGAACCCTCAGGCTGGATCAGCAGTCCAGCCGCCAGCATCATCGCTTCCGAGATGTCCTGCCCGGCCAGCGCCGCCTTGAGCGCGCCGCGCGAATCCGGCGCGAAGCCGAGGCGAAAGGTTTCGACCATTCCGGCCGAAACGCCGCGCGCTTCCAGATAGCCCCGCGCGCCCGCGCCCGCCGGTGCCGCCAGCTGCGCCTCGAACCAGGCGCAGGCCGCCTCGACCACCGAGTAGAGCGAGTGGCGCTCGCGCTCGCGCACGCGCTCCTCGGGGCTGAGCTCGGGCACCGCGATTCCGGCCTCGCCCGCGAGCCGCTCGACCGCCTCGGGAAACGGTAGGTTTTCGTGGCGCATCACGAAGCCGATCACGTCGCCATGGGCGCCGCAGCCGAAGCAGTGATAAAAGCCCTTGTCCTCGACCACCGAGAAGGACGGCGTCTTTTCGTTGTGGAAAGGGCACAGCCCGAGCAGCTCACGGCCGCGACGCACGAGTTTGACGCGCTGGCCGATCACGCCGGCAAGCGCGACGCGGGCACGGATCTCGTCGAGAAATTCGGGCGGGAACGCCATCGCGGGCCTGATTTGAGAGCGGAGCCGCCTGTCCGCACGCCGTCAGTTATGCCAAACCGGCCCCGACCCTGGCAAACGAAATCCCGGCCAGCCGGGCTCAGGCGAGTCGCTGCTTGATCAGACCACTCGCCTTGGCGAAGTCCATCTGGCCGGCATACTTCTCCTTGAGCACGCCCATGGTGCGGCCCATGTCCTTGAGCGACGAGGCGCCAAGCTCGTCAATCACCTCGCCGATCACGGTGGCGACCTCGGTCTCGTCGAGCTGGCGCGGCAGGAAGCGTTTGATGACGACGACCTCAGCCGCCTCGCGCGCCGCCAGGTCGTCGCGCTTGCCTTGCTCATAAAGTGCGATGCTCTCGCGCCGTTGGCGCACCATGGTGGTCAGCAACTGCAAGATCTCGTCTTCGCCCTGGCCGTCGTCCTTGTCTCCGCCCCGGGTCGCAATGTCGCGATCCTTGAGCGCGGCGAGGATCAGGCGCACCGTCGACACCGTGACCTGGTCGCGCGCCTTCATCGCGACTTTCAAGGCGTCGGAAAGCTGCTCTCTCAGCATGGGAATCGTCTTCCGGCGTTGGCGTGGGAGGCGGCACTATAGCGCCGCCCGGCGCAGGCGCAAGCGTTCTAGCTTAACTTATTGATATACATATGTTTTTATAGAATTCAATGAGCTTGACGCGGGGCCGCTGATTACGTAAGTTCCGCCGGGTCGCGATTCAACCCGGCGGCCCGGCGCGCTGCGGTTTCGTTTTCGGCTATTTTTCGCAGTTTGCCTGAGATTTTCCCCGGACCCCGGGTTGGGGACTCCGCGCATGACCGACGCCTCATCGCCGACCGCCCCGCCCGCCACGGCCGCCCTCGTGCTGGCCGACGGCACGGTGTTCCGGGGCCGGGGCGTCGGCGCGCCCGGCATCGCGGTCGGCGAGGTCTGCTTCAACACCGCGATGACCGGTTACCAGGAAATCTTGACCGATCCGTCCTACGCCGGGCAGCTCATCACCTTCACCTTTCCCCATATCGGCAATGTCGGAACCAACGACGAGGACATCGAGGCCCCAACCCCCGCCGCGCGCGGCGTGATCCTGCGCGCCGACATCACCGAGCCTGCGAATTTCCGCTCCACCCGCCCGCTCGACGAGTGGCTGAACGGCCACGGCCTGACCGGGATTTCCAGCGTCGATACCCGCCGCCTGACCCGGGTTTTACGCGATGCGGGCGCGCAAGTCGGGGCGCTCGGATTTACGCCTGAGGGTGAGCCCGACAGCGCCGAGCTGCTTGGCCTGGCGCGCGCCTGGCCCGGGCTCGAAGGCATGGAGCTGGCCAAGGAGGTCTGCTGCACGCAGAGCTTTGAGTGGACCGAGACCCCGTGGCGGCTCGGCCCCGGCTACGGCGCGCTCGACGCCGCCCAACGCCGCGTCGTCGCCATCGACTTCGGGGCCAAGCGCAACATCCTGCGCTGCCTCGCCGGTCAGGGCTGCGCGGTCACCGTGGTGCCCGCCAGCGCCAGCGCGGCGGAGATCATGGCGTTTGAGCCCGACGGCATCTTCCTCTCCAACGGCCCGGGCGATCCGGCGGCGACGGGCGAATACGCCGTGCCCGTGATCCGCGAGCTGGTCGCGACGGGCCTGCCCGTCTTCGGCATCTGCCTCGGCCACCAGCTCCTCGCCCTGGCGCTGGGTGCGGCCACGCGCAAGATGCTGTTCGGCCACCGGGGCGCCAACCACCCGGTCAAGGAGATCGCCACGGGCCGGATCGAAATCACCAGCCAGAACCACGGCTTCGAGGTCGTGCCCGAAAGCCTGCCCAAAGGCGTGAGCGCAACCCACGTCTCGCTCTTCGACGGCTCGCTCGAAGGCCTGGCGATGGCGGACAAGCCGGTTTTTTCGGTGCAGTACCATCCCGAGGCTTCGCCCGGCCCTCAAGACGCCCACCACCTCTTCGCCCGCTTTATCGAGCTGATGGAAAAGTGAGATGGTGAAACGACCAACAGTAGATTACCAGGTCGCAATTTCGCTGGGAAAATTAGCGGCCAAATTGTTAGGTTTAAATGCCTAAGCGTACCGACATTGCCTCGATCCTGGTCATCGGCGCCGGGCCGATCGTGATCGGCCAGGCCTGCGAGTTCGACTATTCGGGCACCCAGGCCTGCCTTGCGCTCAAGGCCGAGGGCTACCGCGTCATCCTGGTCAACTCCAACCCGGCGACCATCATGACCGACCCGGGCCTGGCGGACGCGACCTACATCGAGCCGATTACGCCCGAGATGGTTGCGCACATCATCGAGGCGGAAAGGCCCGACGCCCTGTTGGCTACCATGGGCGGGCAGACCGCGCTCAACACCGCACTTTCGCTCGCCCGCGACGGCGTACTCGAAAAATTCAACGTCGAAATGATCGGCGCGTCGCGCGACGCCATCGACCTCGCCGAGGACCGCGAGAAATTTCGCGACGCGATGGCCGAGATCGGCCTCGAATGCCCGCTGAGCCGGATTGCCCATTCCGTCGAACAGGCACGCGAAGCGATCGCGGAGGTCGGCCTGCCAGCCATCATCCGGCCCTCCTTTACGCTCGGCGGCACCGGCGGCGGCATTGCGTATAACCGCGAGGAATTCGACGCCATCGTCGCCGGCGGGTTAGACGCCTCGCCCACCAACGAAGTGCTGATCGAGGAATCCGTGCTCGGCTGGAAAGAGTACGAGATGGAGGTCGTGCGCGATAAGGCCGACAACGCCATCATCATCTGCTCGATCGAGAACATCGACCCCATGGGCGTGCACACGGGCGATTCGATCACCGTCGCCCCGGCGCTGACGCTGACCGACAAGGAATTCCAGATCATGCGCAACGCGTCAATCGCGGTGCTGCGCAAGATCGGCGTCGAGACCGGCGGCTCGAACGTCCAGTTCGCGGTCGATCCCGCAACCGGGCGCATGGTCGTGATCGAGATGAATCCCCGAGTCTCGCGCTCCTCGGCGCTGGCCTCGAAGGCGACCGGCTTTCCCATCGCCTCGGTCGCGGCTAAGCTGGCCGTGGGCTACACGCTCGACGAGATCGATAACGAGATTACCGGGGTCACGCCCGCCTCGTTCGAGCCGACCATCGATTATGTCGTGACCAAGGTGCCACGCTTCACCTTCGAAAAATTCGACGGCGCCGAGCCGACCCTGACCACCTCGATGAAATCCGTCGGGGAGGCCATGGCGGTGGGGCGCTGCTTTGCCGAATCCCTGCAAAAGGCGCTGCGCTCGCTCGAGACCGGCCTGACCGGGCTCAACGAGATCGAGATCCCGGGCGCAGGCGGGACCGGCGCGGACCGGCGCGACGCGCTCTTCGCAGCACTCGGCCGGCCCACGCCCGACCGCCTACTAGTTATCGCCGAGGCCTTCCGCCAGGGCCTCTCGCTCGAGGAAATCCATCGCTCGTGCCGCTACGACCCCTGGTTCTTGGCCCAGATCGAGGCCATCGTCGATGCGGAAGACCGGGTCCGGGACGGAGGCCTTCCGAGCGACGCGCAAGCTCTGCGCAGGCTCAAGGCGATGGGCTTTTCCGACGCCCGGCTGGCCGGGCTGGCAGGCCTCGCGGAAGCCGATGTCGCCGCAGTGCGCCACGGGGCCGGCGTACGCCCGGTCTATAAGCGCATCGACACCTGCGCCGGCGAATTCGCCACGCAAACGCCTTACATGTATTCGACCTACGAGGGCGATGGCTCGCGCCCCCCCGAATGCGAGGCGGCGCCCTCCGAGCGGACCAAGACGATGGTTCTCGGCGGCGGGCCGAACCGCATCGGCCAGGGCATCGAGTTCGATTATTGCTGCGTCCACGCGGCCTACGCCGGGGCCGACGCCGGATACGAGACCATCATGGTCAACTGCAACCCGGAGACGGTCTCGACCGACTACAACACCTCCGACCGGCTCTATTTCGAACCGCTGACCCACGAAGATGTCATCGAGATCGTCCATGTCGAGCAAAGCCGCGGCACCCTGCTCGGGCTCAACGTCCAGTTCGGCGGCCAGACGCCGCTCAAGCTCGCCACTGGCCTCGAGGCGGCCGGTGTGCCGATTTTGGGCACGCCGCCCGACGCCATCGACCTCGCCGAGGACCGCGCCCGCTTCCAGAAGCTGATCCGCGGGCTCGGCCTCGCCCAGCCCGAAAACGGCATCGCCTATTCCGCCGAGGCCGCCTGCGAGATCGCCGAACGGATCGGATTTCCCGTGCTGGTCCGCCCCTCCTACGTGCTCGGCGGGCGCGCCATGCGCATCGTCCACAACGCCGACAGTCTGGCCGCCTACATCGCCGAGGCGGTCCGTGTCTCGGGCGACGCGGCGGTCTTGATCGACAGCTTTCTCCAGGGCGCCATCGAGGTCGACGTCGACGCGGTGGCCGACGGTGAGGGCATCGTCATCGCCGGAATCATGGAGCATATCGAGGAGGCGGGCATCCATTCGGGCGATTCTGCCTGCTCCCTGCCGCCCTATTCCCTGGGCCCCGACATCCTCGCCCGCCTGCGCGAGCAGACCGAGGCGCTGGCCCGCGGGCTTGGTGTCATTGGGCTGATGAATGTGCAATACGCCATCAAGGACGACGCGATCTACGTCATCGAGGTCAATCCGCGGGCGAGCCGCACGGTCCCCTTCGTCGCCAAGGCCACCGGCGTGCCCGTCGCACGCATCGCGGCCCGGGTCATGGCGGGCGCTAAGCTTTCCGAATTCGACTGGCCCACCGCCCCGCCCGGGCATGTCGCGGTCAAGGAAGCGGCCCTTCCCTTTGACCGCTTTCCCGGGGTCGACCTGCTGCTCGGACCCGAAATGAAATCGACCGGCGAGGTGATGGGGCTGGATACCGAGTTCGGCCGCGCCTTCGCAAAATCGCAGATCGCTGTCGGCAACAACGTGCCGGTCTCGGGCACGGTGTTCGTCTCCGTGCGCGATGACGATAAACCCGCGATGGTCGAGCTGGGCGCCCGTCTGATCGAACTGGGCTTCTCGCTCATCGCCACCCGCGGCACCCAGAGAGCTCTCGAAGCTGCCGGGATCGAAGTACAGATCGTCAACAAGGTGCTCGAAGGCCGGCCCCACGTCGTCGACGCCATCAAGAACGGCGAGATTGCGCTGGTGTTCAACACCACCGAAGGCGCCCAGGCGATCGCCGACAGCCTCTCCTTGCGCCAGGCGACCTTGCTCAACAAGACCCCCTATTGCACCACTCTGGCAGCCAGCCGCGCCATGGTCCTGGCAATTGCCGCACTGAAAACCGGCCGCCTCGAGGTGCGCACTCTTCAGTCCTACTCCTCTTGAGGTTCGAACGTTCCGGCTCTATTTTATAGGTTGAGTACTGTCTCACTGATCGTTTCTGCCCGCGTTGTCCGACGTAGGCAGAGCGGTATTGTTTTGCCTGTTTAGCTAAGGACAATGCGATGAAGAAGAACCCGATTACGGCGGAAGGCCTGGAGCGTCTGAAGGAAGAGCTCAAGCGACTGACCGTGGAAGAGCGCCCGGCGATTATTCGGGCGATCGCCGAGGCGCGCGAGATGGGCGACCTCTCCGAGAACGCCGAATATCACGCGGCGCGCGACCGCCAGAGTTTCGTCGAGGGCCAGGTCACCGAACTTGAGGACAAGATCCGCCGCGCCGAGGTGATCGACGTATCCAAGCTCTCGGGCAAGCGCATCCAATTCGGTGCGACCGTGCGCATCGAAGACGTTGAGTCGGGCGACCGCAAGACCTACCAGATCGTCGGCGCCGACGAGGCCGATGTCGAAAACGGACGGCTCTCGATCATCGCTCCCCTTGCCCGCTCGCTCATCGGCAAGAGCACCGACGACTATGTCGATATCTCTACCCCCGGTGGGATCAAGGAATACGAGGTCATCAAAGTCACTTATAAGTAAGCGCGTGTTGACCGGCCCAACATCGAGCCTGCGCGCCACCATAGTGCATCCCGGCCCCGAGGCTCTTTGAGCATGGATCAATTCGCGCTCGACAAGCTGCTCAAACCCCGCTCCATTGCCATCGTCGGCGCCTCGCCGCGCGAACTCTCCGTCGGCCACATGGTTCAGAAGAACCTCGAGAGCCGCGCCTACGGCGGTGCGCTCTACCCGGTCAATCCCCGTTACGAAGAGGTCCGCGGCGTCCGCTGCTATCCCTCGCTTGCCGCGCTTCCCGAAGCCCCCGACGCGGTTTTCATCGGCATCCCCGCCGCATCAGGCCCCGCGCTTCTGGAAGAGGCTGGCGCGCTCGGCATCGGTGCCGCCTACATCAACGCCAGCGGTTTCGCCGACGCCGGGACCGGTGGTGCCGTTCTGCAAGACGGGATCCGCGCCATCGCCGCACACCACGGCATGGCGCTGTGCGGGCCCAACAATGTCGGCGCCATCAACGTCGCTCACCATGCGCCAGTCTGGACCACGGACCTGCCCCGTCTCGATCCCGGCCCCGTCGCGCTGATTTCCCATTCGGGCTCGGTCGCTATCGGCCTCGCCCAGGACGACCGCCATCTCGGCCTCGCCTATGTCATCACGCCGGGCAACGAGGCGGTCTGCGACATGGCCGACTACCTCGACTACGTGGTCCGCGATGATGCGGTCTCCACGGTCATGCTGTTCGTCGAATCGATCCGCCGGCCCGACGCTTTCGCCGCCGCGGCCGCCGAAGCTCACCGGCGCGGCAAGCCTATCCTGGCGGTCAAGGCCGGGCGCACCGAGGCCGGGCGTGCCGCCGTCGCTGGCCACACCGGCGCATTGTCCGGCGAAGATGAGGTTTACGCCGCCTTCTTCCGGCGCCACGGCGTCGTTCGGCTGAACGATCTCGACGAACTCAACGAGGCGGCGGTGCTGTTTTCATGCTTCCCCACGCCGCCGCGCAGCCCGGGCGTACTGGCCGTGACCCTGTCCGGCGGGCAATGCAGCCTGATCGCGGACCTCGCGGAGGATACGGGGCTTTCCCTCCCGCCCCTCTCAAAGCCGACCCGCGCCCGGGTCGAGCCGGTGTTTCCCGACTACAGCACCGTGAGCAATCCGCTCGACGCCTGGGGCGCGGCGTGGGACGCCGAGGTTTTTCGCATCGCGCTCGACGGCGTTCTGGCCGATCCCACCTACGGCGCCGTGATCGGCGTAACCGATCCGCCGAATCTCGAGGGCTACGACCTTCAGGTCGCCATTGAGATGGCCGAGGTGCTGGCCGAGGCCGCGTCCGGCACCGACGCGCGCCTGATGCTGCTCAACGCCACCGCCGCCCCGGTTCCCAACGAGCGGGTCCGCACCATCCTCGACGGTGCGGGCCTGGCCTATCTTTCGGGCATGCGCTCAGCGCTCGGCGCGCTTGCGGCCTGGTCCCGCGCCGCCGATCCGGAGCAGGACGACATCGCGATTGACGAGACAGCTACCGCCGGCTGGCGCGCCCGCGCCGCAAGCGCCGGCGAGATGACCGAGCCCGCCTGGTTCGACCTGCTGCGCGACGCGGGCGTGCCGCTGGCCAACAGCCGGCCCGTGGCAAACGCTGACGAGGCGGTCGGTGCAGCCGAGGCGCTGGGCTATCCCGTCGTGCTCAAGGGCACCTCGCCGGCGCTTCCTCACAAGTCCGAGCTTGGACTGGTCCGCCTCGGCCTCACCGATGCCGACGCGCTCGCCGCTGCGTTCACGGAGCTCGACGCCATCCTCGCGGCCCAGCCCGACGCGGGGCCCGCGGCCTGCATCACCGTTCAGCCCCTGGCGCGAGGCGGCATCGAGCTGATCGCGGGCATTCGCAACGATCCCGCGTTCGGTAGCCTGATCGTGGTCGGCGTCGGCGGCACATTGGTCGAGGTCCTGAAGCAATCGAGCCTGCGGATCGGTCCTGTCAGCGCCGACACGGCTCGCACGATGCTCGACGAAACCGTCGCTGGCACGCTGCTGCGCGGCACCCGCGGCAAGGGCCCCTACGACGTGGACGCCGCCGCCCGCGCGATCTCGGCCCTCTCGCGCTTCGGCGCCGCGACGTACGGCGTGCTCGCGGCGGTCGAGATCAACCCCCTCATTGTTCTGGAGCAGGGCCAGGGCGTGCTCGGCGTCGACGCCCTGCTCGAACCCGCTACGAACGACCGATCCTGAAGGAACATTCATTCAAGGGGAGAAATTCCATGGCAGCGAAGGTACTGAAATACAAAAAGGACGAGCGGGTCGCCGTCCTGACGCTGAACCGGCCCGACAACCTCAACGCGCTCTCGATCGAATTGTGCAACGACGTCAAGAAGGCGGTCGCCAAGGCCGACGCCGACGACGACATCCGCGTGCTCGTTGTCACCGGCACCGGCGGACGGGCCTTCTCGGCGGGCTACGACATCGCCGAAGGCGACGAGGGTATGAAGGAATCCGCCGAAGAGTGGTGGTACCGGCTCAACCACGATTTCGAATTTACCAAGTGCGTCTGGAACTGCTCCAAGCCCGTGATCGCGATGATCGATGGCTACTGCGTCGCGGGCGGGCTCGAATTCGCCCAGATGTGCGACGTGCGGATCTGCTCCGACGATTCGAAATTTGCGGTGATCGAGACCCACTTCTCCGCGGGCGTTGCGACCATGATCATGCCCTTCATCATCGGCACCCGCGCGCGCGACCTGATCTACACGGGCGATGTCATCGACGCCGAAGAGGCCTACCGCCTCGGACTCGTAAGCAAGGTCCACCCCAAGGCCGAGTTGAAGACCGAGACCATGAAGCTCGCCAAGCGCATGTCCATGGTTGCGCTCGAATGCCTCAAGTGGAATAAGCGTTCAATCAACAACGCCTACGAATCGATGGGCTTCCACCCGGCGATGAATTACGGCGTCGCCGCCTGCACCCTGATGGATTCCTTCGAGACCCCGGAGTACAAGCAGTTCGACGAGATCCGCGTCAAGAAGGGCTTCAAGGCGGCCCTGAAATGGCGCGAAGAGCAGTTCTCGAAATACAGCTGAGGCGCTAATGTCCCGCCCGATGACGGCGCCACATGAATACGAAAGGGAGACCTGATGGAACTATGTGATCTGGGCGATCGCCCGCCGCTGGGCGAGGTGCCCGAAAAGATGCACGCCTTCTGTGTCCGCCAGGATCGTTTTGGCGAGCCGTGCGACGCCTGGCAGCGCGAGGTCCTGCCTACCCCCTCGATCCAACCTCACGAAGTGCTGGTCTACGTGATGGCGACGGGGATCAACTATAACAATGTCTGGGCCGCACTGGGTCAGCCTATCGACGTCATCGCCGAGCGCCAGAAGAACCTCGGCGAGGAAGAGGATTTCCACGCCGGCGGCAGCGATTGTTCGGGCATCGTCTGGGCGGTCGGCGATCAGGTCACCAACGTCAAGCCGGGCGACGAGGTGGTCGTGCACAGCGGCTGGTGGCAGCCCGACGATCCCTGGGTGCTCTCGGGGCGCGACCCCATGCTGGCCGAGAGCACGCGCATCTGGGGCTACCAGACGAATTACGGCAGCTACTGCCAGTTCGCCCGGGCGCAGGCCCACCAGTGCGTGCCCAAGCCCGCGCGCCTGAGTTGGGAAGAGGCGGGCTGTTACCTGCTCTGCGCCTCGACCTCGTACCGCATGCTGATGGGCTGGGCGGGTAATACCGTCGAGGCGGGCGACGCCGTGCTCGTCTGGGGCGCGACCGGGGGCATCGGTAGCATGGCGCTCGAAATCGTACGTGCGAAAGGCGGCAAGGCGGTCGCGGTGGTCTCCAGCGAGAGCAAGCGCCAGTTCTGCCTCGACCACGGCGCGGCCGGCGTGATCAACCGCTCGGACTTCGACCACTGGGGCCAGATGCCCGACATCGACAACCCCGCTTATGGGGCGTGGGCCAAGGGCGCGCGCGGTTTCGGCAAGGCTATCTGGGAAGCGCTGGGCGAGAAAGTCAGTCCGCGCATCATCTTTGAACATCCCGGCGAAGCGACCATGCCGACTTCGGTGTTTGTCTGCGCCACCGGCGGCATGGTGGTGATCTGCGCCGGCACCAGCGGCTACAAGGCGACGCTCGATTTACGTTACCACTGGATGCGCCAGAAGCGTCTGCAGGGCAGCCACCTGTCCAACGACGAGCAGGCCGCGGCTGTGACCACGCTGATTGCGGACGGCAAGATGGACCCCTGCCTGTCACAGACCTTCAGCTTCGATGAGATCGGCGAGGCCCATCAGCTGATGCACGAGAACAAGCATCCCGCGGGCAATATGGCCTGCCTGGTCAACGCCACCGAGCCCGACCAAGGCGCTTCGTAACCGTCCTGGTCAGGACACCTCGCTCAACCGGTTACCGCGGGCGTCGATCCCTTCGGATCGGCGCCCGCTATCAGCCGAGCACCATTCACCACCACTTGCGATTGACGAACCGGGCCAAGGCCCGGATACTGTCGGCTTGCGGTAGCGATTCAATAAACCAGGGGGAAATTAAATATGAAAGCTTCCGACCTTTTCGTGAAGTGCCTTGAGACGGAAGGCGTGACACATATTTTCGGCATTCCCGGCGAGGAAAATGCCGACACAATGATCTCCTTGCTCGACAGCAAGATTAAATTTGTGCTCTGCCGGCACGAGCAGGCAGCCGCCTTCATGGCCGATGTCTACGGCCGGCTGACCGGCAAGTCGGGCGTCTGCCTGGGTACGCTGGGTCCGGGCGCGACCAACCTCGTGACCGGCGTTGCCGACGCGAACATGGATCGCGCGCCGCTGGTCTGCATCATCGGCCAGGCCGACACCGAGCGGCTCCATAAAGAAAGTCACCAAAACATGGATTCGGTTTCCATGTTTAAACCGATCACCAAATGGGCTCAGTCGATCTACCATCCGGACAACATTCCCGAGATCGTGCGCAAAGCGTTCAAGGTCGCCGAAACCGAGAAGCCCGGCGCGGTGCTCATCGAATTGCCTGAGGACATCGCCGACAGCGCGTCGAAGGCGAAACCGATTAAGCCCCGGGTAACCCGCCGGCCAGGCGCAGACCACAAGGCCGTCTCCCAGGCCGTCGACATTATCATGGCGGCCAAGAAGCCGCTGATCCTGGCCGGCAACGGTGCCATCCGCAAACGCGCGGCGACGCAGCTCAAGCGGCTCGCCACGAATACCGGGATCGGCGTCGTGAATACCTTCATGGGCAAAGGTGCGGTGCCGCGTACCGACGAGCACTGTTTGTTCACCGTCGGCCTGCAGGGCAAAGATCACATTCTGGTTGCCATGCGCGATGCGGATACGATCATTTCGGTCGGTTACGACCTCGTGGAATATGCACCCTCGTTCTGGAACAAGGGCCGCGCAAAGAAGATCGTCCATATAGACTTCTGGCCTGCGGAGATCGACGGCGACTATCAGACGACTGTCGACCTTGCCGGCGACGTTGCCGATGCCCTGTGGCAAGTCAACGAAGAAATCATCAAGCGGGCACGCAAGAAAAAGAAGACACTGCCTCTGAACAATATCAAGACCCGGGGCAAGCTGCGTAAGACGATTCAAGACGACCTCGAGAAAGAGAAGGACAGCGGCGCTTTCCCGATGAAGCCGCAAAAGGTGCTCTATGACGTGCGCCAGGTGATGGGTCCGGATGACATCCTTCTGTCCGACGTGGGCGCCCACAAGATGTGGATCTCGCGCTACTACCAATGCGACGAGCCCAACACCTGCCTGATCTCGAACGGCTTCTGCACCATGGGCTTCGCGTTCCCGGGCTCGATCGGCGCCAAGATCGCCATGCCCAAGCGCAAGGCGCTCTCGATCAGCGGCGATGCCGGCTTCTTCATGAACGCCCAAGACATCGAGACCGCAGTGAGGTGGAAGCTCAACGTCGTGGCCATGGTCTGGATGGACGGCGAGTACGGCCTTATCAAGTGGAAGCAGCAGAACGCCTTTGACGGCAAGCATTCCGACCTCGCCTTCGGCAACCCCGACCTGGAGATGTGGGCCAAGTCCTACGGCGCCTGGGGCCGGACGATCGAGAGCGCGGCGGAACTGGTACCCGCGCTCGAGGAGGCCTTCAAGCAAAAAGGCCCGGCGGTCATCGGCGTGCCGATCGACTACCGCGAGAACATGAAGATGTCGCGGCGCCTGGGCAAGATCGAGTTCCCGATCTAGCAGCAGTATGCGCTTCCGCCGGCCCGCGGCAGCACGGGCCGGCGGAAGGGTTGTTACCCACTATAGAAAGAGAGAGAAAAATTAGACCCGGCAGCGTCGCGTGGCGGCCGATAACTTGACCGACCGGTGACAATGGTCACAGTCGGCGCGGTCGCGCTGCCTTAGAATCGCATTGGTTAACGATCGTACGCTGTAGTGCTTCGACGAGTTGGGTACGTGACTGGCTGATCCATTTTCCGGTGGTCTGCACCGGTTCCAGGGCCATTGGTCCCGCGGGAGGCGTAATGAGCTTCGGCATTGAATTTTGGGGGGTACGCGGCAGCATAGCCTGCCCGACGCCAAAGCATATCGGCTATGGCGGCAATACCAGCTGCATTCAGGTGTTCGCAGGCGACCGGAGGATCATCCTAGACTCCGGCACGGGCATCCGGGGCCTGGGCGATGAAATGCTCGCCGACGATGTGACCCGCGCCGACATCCTGCTCACCCACACCCACTGGGACCATATCAATGGTTTTCCCTTCTTCGCCCCGGCCTACGGCTCGACCCATTCCTTTAATATCATGACAGGCCATCTCAACGAGGCCGGCGGGATTCGCGCCGTGCTCGCCAGCCAGATGACCGCCCCGACCTTTCCCATCCCCCTCGAGATGATGCAGTCCAAGATGGAATTCATCGACTTCACGGCGGGCAACGACTTCCAGCTTGAGCCCGGCGTCAAGGTGAGCACGACAGCCCTCAACCACCCAGGCGGGTCGACAGGCTACCGATTCGATTTCGAGGGCAAGTCGTTTTGCTACATCACCGACACCGAACACGTGCAGGGCAAACCCGACGCTAACGTGCTGGGCTTGATCGAGGGCGCCGACCTGGTGGTCTACGACTCAACCTACACGGACGAAGAATTCCCCGCCAAGGTCGGCTGGGGCCACTCGACCTGGCAGGAAGGCATTCGCCTGTGTCGCGCTGCGAACGTCAAGTCGCTCGCGATCTTCCACCACGATCCGAGCCACGACGACGCGGCCATGCAGCAGATCGAGGCCGACGCGCGGGCGAGCTGGAGCTCGGCCTTCGTCGCGCGCGAGGGCATGAAGGTCAGCCTGACCTGAGCGACCGGCCCGCTTCGGACCCCGCCGCCGATCTCGGTTCGGCGCAAAATAAAACAACCGGACCCCTCTGTCTGACTATTTTTTTAATCTATTTTAGAGAGTGGTTTCGACTGGCCTATATGGCTGCTCTATAATAGGATGCTTAGCTGCTCTATAATAGGATACTTATACGTATGGTATTCTGCATGATCTAGGTGCGAATTTAACATGTGCATGCATCCGGCGACATTTTTAAGGCACTCCACCCATAGCGCCCGGGATTGCAACCCTCGACGCGTCGAAGCCCTTCGGGTCCGCCGCTTTTTAGGGGGAGCTAAAGGTTGAGTCTGCTCTTAAAATCAAACATCATGGTGGATAATGAAATTAAGGACGAACTGGTCCACGGGAGCGTACTTATGATTCGTCGAGCAATTATAGGCTTGGCGGCTGGCATTGCCGTCGCCATCGTGCTGTGCGCCGTTCCAACCCCGGCTGACGCGGAACCCACCGTCCAGGGACCTGAGGTCTGCGCCGAATGCCATCGCGCCGAAATGGCGATTTACGAAGGTACCAAGCATCACGGGTCGTTTCGGACCGTGCACAAGGCAGACGGTGCGAAGGCGCTCGCGAAAGCCGCCGGCGGTCAAAAGAACATGAAGAAGAACGAGGTCTGCCAGACCTGCCACTACTCCATGGTCACCGATCCCAACAAGGATAAGGTCAAGGCGAAAGCGGGCCCGTCCTGCGAGAGCTGCCACGGCGCCTCGTCGGAGTGGTACCCGATCCACAACGATTACGGCGGCACAGGTGTGAAGGCCGAGGAAGAAACGGCAGAGCACAAGGAGCAGCGCATGGCCGGTGCCGCGGCCGCAGGCATGCTATGGCCTTCCGACCGGTACGGCGTCGCGGAGAACTGCATGGCCTGCCATGGTCTCGCCCACCCGGATCTCGATTCGGCGGCGCTCGCCATCATGCTCGACAAGGGCCACAAGATCGTGGCCGACTGGGAGTTGGTGCGCTATTCGCAAGGCACGGTACGCCATCGCTACTATCCACCCGACATGACGGTCAATGCCGAGATGTCAGCGGCGGAGTTGGCCAACCTGTTCGTCGTCGGTCAGGCTGCCAAGCTGGTTTCGGCAGCCGGCGCGGCGAGCAAGTCGGATCATCCGAAATATGTTGAATTTCAGGACGCGCGTGCGGCAGCGGCCACCGAGGCCCTCTCCGCGCTCAGCGCGCCGGAGGCGGCCGCGCTGATCTCGGATCCGTCCAGAGCTAACGCGCGCGCGCTGGTCGACGCCATCGCGGGCATGGACCTGTCCGGAGAGGTCGGCGGGATGTTGCCCGACCCGGGCAGCTACAAGTAGGCGCGGCGGGTAACCAACGGCTAACCCTTCGCGTGCGATGTGACGAGAACGGCGGGGTCGGGGGACTTTGACGGGGGCGGTTTTTCAACTATTGCCCTGTGCAGCCGGTTGTGCCGAGAGGCGGCGCGAGAAAATGAGAAGGCCGGACCCGGTTAGCGGGATCGACCAAATGGAACAGGGAATTCTGCCAACCGCTTGGCGGTGGCAGCGACTGGATGGGCGGGATCCAGCCGAGCGTGCAGGGGGGCGAAGGATTGTCTAACGTTGCTATACTGGAGCGGCCGCAACGGTGGGACACACCGTTCGGTGCAGACATGACCGATGCGGATGTCAGCCGGCTGCTGGGGCGGTCGGAGATTTCCGCCATCGAAACCGAGAAATTCCCCAAGCACACGCCGCTTAACGGCATCCTGCGCAACGATACCCGAATCGTTAAATGCGCCCCGGGCGACATGGTGGTGCGCGAGGGCGACTACGGCAACTCCGCCTTCCTGGTGCTGACCGGTAAGTTGCGCGTGGTGCTGGCCCCGGGCCTACCGCGGAATCTGATCGGCCGCCAGTCGATGCGGAAAAAGGGGTTCTTCGAGGCGCTGACCCAGCTTTGGACCAACCGGACCCTGCCCGAAATTCGCGATACGCGGCGCTACGCCGACAGCTCAATGCGCACGGGTACCTCGCCTGAGAGCTCGCGGGTGTTCCTGCAAGACGTGCCGGGCGTGCTCGACCAGCACAAGACCGTCGAGCTGGGCGAGAGCGCGCTGTTCGGCGAGCTGGCGGCTCTGGGCCGGGTTCCGCGTACCGCGACCGTGTTCGCCGAGACCGAGGCGGAGCTGCTTGAAATCCGCTGGCAGGGCCTGCGTGAGTTTCGCCGCTACGATGAAGGCTGGCGCCGGCTGATCGACGAGAAATACCGCGCAAATTCGCTCAAGGTGCATTTGCGCGAGACCGACCTGTTTTCCGAGCTCGATGAGGAAAATCTGCAGAAGGTGGCAGACAAGACCCTGTTTGAGACCTATGGCAGTTTCGACTGGAATGTGAGCTTCGCCAAAATGCGCCAGAAGGGCCAATCCGGCCCCAAGGGCGAGCCGGTGATTGCCCAGAAGGGAGATTACCCGGACGGCGTGCTCCTTATCCGCGCGGGCTTTGCCCGAGTATCGGTCGATCTGGGCCATGGTCAGCGGACCTTGGCCTATCTCGGTGCCGGCGCTCATTACGGATTCGACGAGCTCTACGCGGCGTGGAAGGGCATCGAAGATACGCCGATGCAGACCTCGCTGACGGCGCTGGGCTATGTGGATGTTCTGCGCGTGCCTGCGCCTTGCCTCGAGGAGCATGTGTTCCCCTACGTACGCGCCCGGCCCGAACCGCTGGTGAAGGCCGCAGACCGCCCGATCGCAAACGACGCGCGCCTCGAATGGGCGGTCGATGAGCGCTTCATCAACGGCACCCAGGCGATGCTGATAGACTTGGACAATTGCGTACGCTGCGACGACTGCGTGCGTGCCTGCGCCTCGACTCACGGCGGTAACCCACGCTTCATCCGGCACGGACGGACCTTCGACCATTGGATGGTGACCAACGCCTGCATGCATTGCGCCGACCCGGTCTGCATGATCGGCTGCCCGACCGGTGCGATCCACCGCTCGGTCGAGGGCGGCATGGTGGTAATCAACGACGATACCTGTATTGGCTGCGGTACCTGCGCCAATTCCTGCCCCTACGACAATATTCGCCTGACCGAAATCAAGGACCTTGCCGGCAACCCGGTGCTCGACCCGGATAGCCAGAAGCCAATCGTAAAAGCCACCAAGTGCGATCTGTGCGCGACCAACCCGGGCGGGCCGGCTTGCGTGCGCGCCTGTCCGCACGACGCGCTTCGGCGCGTCGATTTCCAGGACGAATCCAGCTTCGACGGAGAGATCCGATGAAGAACGCGGGTCAACTCGCGCGTACAAAGCGCCTCAAGGTGATTTGGCTCGTCGGCCTGACGGCCATCCTCGCCTATGTCGTGTTCACCTTCCAGGAGACCCGGCAACTCGGCGAGCCGACGATTATTACTGGCTACAGCCTGCTGACAATCATGCTCGGGCTGGCGCTCTACAACATGCGCAAGCGGCTTTCCATGCTGCCACTGGGGCGCAGCGCCGTGTGGTTAAGTGCGCACTCCGTGGGCGGCGTGGTCGCGATCGCGCTGTTCTTCCTGCATACCGGAACGTTCTGGCCGACTGGCTTGTACGAACAGGTACTGGCCATCCTGTTCTACCTAGTTTCGATCACGGGTATCGTCGGCTATCTCGTTCAGCGCATGTACCCCCACCGGATCACCGAGACCGGGGTCGAAGTGATCTACGAGCGGATCCCGGCGGAACTGGCGGCGATGCGCGAAAAGGCCGAGGCGCTGGTCGTCGAATGCACCGAGGAAACCGGCAGCGACACGTTGGCGCGGTCTTATCTCGAGACCCTGTCCTGGTATTTTCGCCAGCCTCGATTTTTCTGGGCCCACGCCCTGGGCGACCCAAAGGCCGGTCACTGGGTGCACACCAACTGCAGCGCAGTGCGTCGCTATCTGAACGACGACGAGGGCGCCTATCTCGACCAGATCGAGGAAATGGCTGAGGTCAAGGCGAAGATCGACTTTCACTACGCCGCGCAATCGATCATGAAGCGCTGGCTTCTGTTCCACGTACCGTTTTCCGCCTCGGTTCTGGTTCTGGCGTTGTGGCACCTCTTCGTCATTCATGTGTACGCGCTATGATGGACCCGGATAAATATAAGCATGACCGAAGCCGCTACGAGCGGCCGACTTACCCTTGGCGCTGCGGCCGCGGCGCCGACTGGGGCAAACCCTGTTCGAACGGGCCGAACCCCAACGGGAGTTGCGGCGGGACTTCGGAATGCGCGCCCGCAACGGTGGGCGACCGCCACGAATGCCGCCGCTCGGCGATCAACGGCGGGCCGTGTGCGGACGGTCCGCAGCCGGACGGGTCGTGCTCGCAGCAGCGCCCACCCTGTCGGCCACGCCGCTCGTTGCGCCGTATTCGCGGCCTGATTTCGCTGTTTTCAGCCGGGGCCGTGATCGCCTTCATTGCCCTGTTCCTGACTCTCTCGGGCGGTGAAGGTTCGGCCACCCTCCTGCCGTTGAGCCCGGGCGCGCTGACCGACCAACACGCCAAGTTCACCGGCGGTCTTGGCTGCGTGGCCTGTCACGAAGCGCACGGTGACCTCGAAGGCGGCTGGTTCGACGCGGCGCTCCATGACAACGACCTGACCGGTCAGTGCCTCGATTGCCACACCTTCGCCGGGCCTGCGCGGCTTGCCCACAACACGACGTTCGAGGGCGGGCGAGATATCGGTGAATTCGCCTGTGTCAGCTGCCATACGGAACACAAGGGTCAGGGCGCCGACATCACCGGTCTGACCGACACCCAGTGCAACAGTTGTCACAAGGTCTCGGTGCGCAGCTTTGCGGGAAATCACCCCGAGTTTTCGGATAATTTCCCGCACGAACGACGCAATTCTATCCAGTTCGATCATGTGAACCACATCGGCGTTCATTTCGCCGACGCGCGTTATACGGAGCGCGCGCCTGCCTCGTGCACCGACTGTCACGCCGCCGAGGCCGCCCAAGCCGCCGTCGAACCTGCGGGCTTTGCGCAGAGCTGCGTCGCCTGTCACGGCGAGGTGATGAGCAGCAAGCCCATGGTCGTGCTGCGCCTGCCCGAGTTTATGGAGTACAGCTACGACGTCGACGAGATTCAGGAGCTGTGCGGCCCTATCGAAGATATGGAAGCAATCGAAGAGTTCGAGTCGGTCTCGTATGACGAGATGACGCCGATCGGCGCTTACCTGCTCGGCGTGCCGCTCGATGACGCCGACGAGTACGGCGAAGCGATGCAGGAACTGGTCCTGGCCATGGCTGAATACGGTGCAAGTCCCCTCGCCGAACTGCTCGAGGAGCGGACGGATATGGGGCCGACGTTGCTGGCGGGGCTGAACCCGGAAGTTGCGAAACGCACGGCGTGCGCGTGGGCCTCAAATCTCGAATATGAGAGCCCGGAAGAGGTTGAATTCGGCGGTTGGTACGGCGATTACCTAGAATTATCCTATCGGCCCCAGGGACATGCGGACCCGGTGGCGAAGGCCTGGATTGATTTTTCCATCGCGGCCGTCGCCGAGGCGGAGGACGATGAGGATTACGAACGCGCGCAGGAAATTCGCTGGCAGCTGCTCGATCCGAAAACGGGCGTCGGCGCCTGCATGAAGTGCCACGCGGTCAGCCAGACGGGCAAAGACGAAGACGCGCTCAGTGTGGAGTGGACGTATTACGAAGAGGACGCCGCGTCGCGCACGGTCTATACCCACGGACCGCATTTGAATATACTCAGTGCCGAAGGTGCGGATGTGTCGGCGGACGGTACCGGTTGCCAGACCTGCCACAAGTTCAACGTGGAGGCGCCCTATCGTGAAGCCTTCCAGGGCAGCGACCCCCATCACTTCGCATCTAACTTCCTTCCGATAGCAAAGGAAACTTGCGCGAGTTGTCATGCACAAGGTGAGGTGAGGCAAGAATGCCAGCTATGTCACGTTTATCATACGAAACCCGGTTTCAAACTGACGGAGAGCCCGGAATAATGGCACGACGCCGAATTTCTTTTCTTCGCTCCCCCCGCTGGCTGGTTAGCGGGCTGGCGGCGCTCGCCCTGGCGGCGGGTGCGCTGGCCGTATCACCGGCCTGGGCGGAAGAAGAGGATGCAGATTCGCATATGGCGGTGTTCGACGAGGACGCGTTCCCCAGCGCCTCAAAATGCCAGCCCTGCCACGAACAAATCTACAACGAGTGGGCATCCTCGAACCACGCCTACGCCTCGATTTCGCCGATGTTCCACAAGTTCGAACAGGCGATCAACACGCTGGCGCCGACGATTTCGAACTTCTGCGTGCGCTGTCACGCCTCGGTGGGCACGAACCTGGGCGAGCCCCGCGAGATGCCCCTCTGGGAGCGCTCGCAAGTATCGCGCGAGGGCGTGACCTGCATCACCTGCCACCGCGTTGCCGAAGCCTACGGCAAGATGAACGGCGCTCGCCGTATCGAGCCCGGCAACATCCATGAGCCGGTCTACGGACCCTTCGGGGGCGACGGCGTCGCCGCGGTGATCGAGGACAAGGGCACCTACCTGGTTGCGACCAGCGAGGAAGAGCGCGGCAACCCGATCCACACCGAAGGCATCAAGTTTGCGCAGCTGAGCGAATCCGAATTCTGCGTCTCGTGTCACCAGGTGGCGGTCAATCTCGGCATCAAGCTCGAAGTGGTGTGGGACCAGTACCGCGCCTCGCCGGCAATGGCCCAGGGCGTCACCTGCCAGGACTGCCACATGGGCAGTGAGCCCGGCGTGGCATCGGGCTACGACACCGCGCCGGCAGCAGTCGTTGCGGGCAAGGAGGTCAATCCCGACCGCCCCCACCATAATCATGCGTTCGCCGGCCCGGGCTACCCGATCGCCCACCCCGGCATCTTTCCGCACAATCCCGACGCGGAAGCCTGGACGGTGGAAGAGTGGCTGCTGTTCGACTACCGCGCGGGCTGGGGCACCGACGACTTCGAGGAGATGATCGAAGACGGTGATATCGAGGTCGAGTTCCCCGATATCTGGACCGACGAGTTCGACCGTATGGACGCGTGGGAAATTATCGAAGTCAATCTCGAGCGCCTCGAAGAGAAGCGAGATTTGCGTCGTGAGGTGATGGAAAATGGCTCGCATATCGACGGGCCGTTCTTCAGCGATGGCCCGAAACTGGGCGATTCTCTCGACTTTTCCTACGTCATTACCAACACGAATTCAGGCCACAACCTGCCGTCGGGCTCGCTCGGCGCGCAGCCCGAGTTATGGCTTAATGTCGTGCTCGCAGACCCGGACGGCAACAACGTCTGGGAATCGGGCTATGTGGACAGTAATGGTGACATGGCCGACCTACATTCCCTTGACGTTGCGGCCGGCCTGATCGAACCTGACGACCAGCTGTTCAACCTCCAGACAAAATTCCTCACCACCAACGTCAAGGGCACCGACCGAGAAATGTATCTACCGGTGAACTTCGACCTCGACCAACTACCCTTCCTGCGCCCGGCGCAGCAGCCGGTCACGGTGATGAACCATCCGCCGTTCGTGCGTATGGAGGGCCGCTCGATTCCTCCTCTGGGATCGCGCGACGCAAACTACAGCGTGCCGGGAGACCTAATCTCCGCGCCGGGTACCTACCAGCTTTCGGCGCGCTTGCGCAGCCGGGCGGAGCCCATCTACTTCATGAGATTTGTCGGCGCGACGATTGAGATGGAGCAGGCGATGAACGAATGGATGATGGATGTGGACGCTTACACCGTAGAATTTGAAGTACGGTAACTAATTATGAAAAAAATATTTGCAAGGGGCGCTAAACGCGTCCGGACAACCGGCATGGCGGCGGCGCTCGCAGGGGTGTTCGTTGTTGCTCCATTCGTGGCTAGCGCGGTTGCGGACGACATCGAGATGTCGCCCGAGGCCCAGGTGGTTCCCTACGACGATTCGGCGTTCGGTGCCGATCCGAGCTATGAGAACAAGCCTTACGATCCGCAGGCGCAGCTTGATATCTATGGCGCGAAATTCGCCGTCGATACGACGCGCCCGCTGCTCGAGTTGGGGCGCGAGTTGTACGGTTCGGGCCCGTTCACCGAGACGAGCAGCTTGCTGGGCGAACTCAACCCGATGTTCAGCGAGCTTTATCTCTACGGCGACTGGCGCACCGCAGTGGCCTACAATAACAACGGTGCCGCCGAAGTCGGTCAGGTCGCAACCCGGCTCAACCTCGACATCGACTACAAGTTCACCTCGACGGAGCGTGTCCATGCCTTCGTTCGCCCCCTCGACCAGGGCGGAAATTTTACCAATTGCGAGTTTTTCGGCCCCGACGAGGATAATTGCGACCTGAACGCCGATCTGAACGCCGATGCGCTGTTCTTCGAGGGCGACGTGGGCGCAATCATGGCCGGCCTGACGGGTGAATATAATAGCGTCGACCTGCCCTTCTCGTTCGGCTTGATGCCGCTCCTGTTCCAGAACGGGATCTGGGTGGAGGACGCGTTTACGGGCGTGGCCTTCTCATTCCCCGCGTTGAACAGCCGCTGGCTCGATATCTCGAATTACGATGTCACCTTCTTCGCCGGCCTCGACAAGGTTTCCTCCGCGGGCGTGCTGGACAATGACGGGCTGGTCGCCGATCACAACGTCAACCTGTACGGCGCAACCACCTTCGTCGAGGCGATGCGCGGCTATTTCGAGTTTGGTTACGGCTACACCGACGGCGAGGACGGGCTCGACGATCAGGACTACCACAATCTCACCGGCGCATTTACGTCGCGCTACGGCGCGTGGCTCTCCAACAGCGTCCGTGCCGTATGGAACGTGGGCCAGAGCCGCGACAACAACGCCCAGCAGAATGCGGATGGCGTGATCTTCCTGGTCGAGAACTCATTAATTACCCATTTGCCCTCGACCCTGATCCCGTACGGGAATTTCTTCGCCGGGTTCGACCGGCCGCAATCGCTCGCGCGCGACGGCGGCGCCGGCGGCATCCTGAAGAACACGGGCATTAACTTCGAGACCGACGGGCTGACGGGCTTTCCGAAGCTCGACGACACCGGGCGTAACACCTTCGGCGGCGCGCTCGGCGTGAATTATCTCTTCTCGCTCGACCGGCAGCTGGTGGTCGAGGCCGCGATGGTCCAAGTGATCGAGGGCCGCAACGAACCGGGCCGCCCCGCGCGGGGCGACGAATACGCCATCGGTGTGCGCTATCAGCTTCCGCTGAACGTGACCTGGATCCTGCGCGCCGACGCCATGCATGGCTGGCGTGTCGAAGATGATAACCTCGCTGGTGTCCGGCTTGAAATCCGGCGCAAGTTCTAGGGCAAGCGGAGACATAAGGGAGGACGATTATGGATGTTGCGATCAGTATACTCGCGCTGGTGTTTCTTGCCACGTTAGTGGCGTTTACCCTCTCGAGCGGATTTCTTGGCCTGCGGCGCGCCGCGGTGGCGGGACAAACCGCCGATCTTGAGGGCGACGTTTTGCGCGCCCGAGTGGGCCAGATCATGGACTTGCGCCGCACGGAGCGGGGGAAATCCGAGCTCTCTTGGAACGGGTTTCGCAAGTTCGAGATCAAGCAGAAGACCATGGAGGGCGGCGGGATCTGCTCGTTCTACTTCTCGCCCCACGACAAGAAGAACCTTCCCCCCTTCGAACCCGGCCAGTATCTGACGTTCCAACTCGATATTCCCGACCAAAAGAAGGCAGTGATCCGTTGCTATTCGCTTTCGGACAGCCCCAATCACCCCGATTACTACCGCTGTTCGATCAAGGCCGTGCCGCCGCCGCGGGACAACCCCGACGCGCACCCTGCCGGCCTGTCGTCGAATTTCTTTCACGACTCGATTAACGAGGGCGACATCATCGACGTCAAGGCACCGTCGGGTCATTTTTTCCTCGACATGACCAAGCACACGCCGATCGTGCTGATCGGCGGCGGCATTGGGCTGACCCCGGTGCTCTCGATGCTGAACGCGGTCGTGGAATCGGGCTCGACCCGAGAAGTTTGGTTCTTCTACGGCCTGCGCAACAGCAAAGAGCATGTCATGAAGGAGCATCTCGAACGGATCGCCGCGGAGAATCCGAACGTGCATATGTGCATCTGCTATTCGGGCCCCGGTGACGACGACGTAAAGGACAAGGATTATCAGTACGCGGAGCGGGTCAGCGTCGAACTGTTCAAGAAGATTCTGCCGTCGAACAACTACGATTTCTACATGTGCGGCCCACCGCCCATGATGGGCACGGTGGTCCCCGCCCTTGAAGAATGGGGCGTGCCGGAGAAAAAGGTCCATTACGAGGCGTTCGGCCCGGCGACGGTGAAGAAGACGCCCAAGGCCGCCGAAGCCATTGCCGATTTGAAGGAAGCTTCCGCGAGCGCCGCGATCGAGGTCGTGTTCGCCAAATCCGGCGTTACGGCGGTGTGGAATTCGGACGCGAGCACCATTCTTGACTTCGCCGAAGAGAACGACGTGGCGATCGATTTTGGTTGCCGCGCAGGCAATTGCGGAACCTGCATCACCGCAATAAAATCAGGTCAGGTGGAGTACGAGATTGAACCGGGGGCAACTCCGGAGGATGGTTCTTGCCTTACCTGCTGCGCCGTACCTAAGTCGAGCCTGGTTCTTGATGCGTAACTGATACGTGAAAATAAACTTCATATTGATCAGATGTATTTACAGTTCTTATAACGATATCTTCTTCCACTTTATTAGCACTCGAGGTCGCCTAGTGAAATTTCGAGCGGTCGGGATCGTTTCAGTCATGATGTGCACTGCTTCGGCTGCACTGGCGGAACCCCTTGAGAAGGAGATCGAGCGTTTACTGGAAACGCACCCGCAAATTCGTGCGGCACAGTCAAATTTAGCGGCCTCCGAGAGTGGCATAGATGCCGCGTTTGCGGATTTTTTGCCAAAAATTAGTTTTTCTGGCCAATACGGCTACGACTACATCGATAGCCCGGGACGACGTTCTGCCGAGCCTGACGGTACTGAAATTAGCGCCGTACCTCGCAAGGTTGGCTTCAGCATGACCCAAACAGTATTCAATGGCTTCGCTAACCAAGCTAATAACGAAACTGCGCAACTCAGCCGGGACGCTGCTGACATTTCGCTCAATGCAGTTTCACAGAATGTTGCCATGTCAGGAGTAGTCGCCTATCTGCAGTTGCTACGTGACATCATGTTGCTTGAGCTTTCCCGCGCCAGTGAATCAAATGTTCAGCGCCAGCTTGAGTTGGAAGACGAGCGGGTACGGCGGGGTTCGGGCATCACCGTGGACGTGCTGCAGGCGAAATCACGATTGCAGTCTGCTAAGGAAAGAAGAGTTTCTCTCGAAGGCGAGTTAGAGAATTCGCGCAGCCGCTTCGAGCAAGTCTTCGGCGCTATGCCTGACATTGCTAGTATGGTGATGCCGACGCCGCCACTTGATATTCTGCCCACAGAACTCGACGAAGCGATTTCCGTGGCAGTGGCGAGAAACCCGTCCCTGGCTCAAACCACAGTGAACGTCGAAATAGCTCGCACCCAGCAGGACACTGCGGCCGCAGCGTACTACCCTACCGTTGACTTGGTGACAGAGTGGAATTTTGAGGACGACTTTAATGGCACCCTTGGTACCCGACGCGATGCTAAGGCTAGCCTTCAACTTAACTGGCAGTTTTTTGACGGGTTTGCTACTGACGCCAATGTGAATTCAGCGGTAAAGCGTTTCCACGCAAGCGTAGATGAAGAGGCCTTTGCTAGACGTTCGGTAGTTGAGGGGGTGCGTCTTGCTTGGCAGGGCTTGCAAACGGCTCGCAAGCGAGTGGGACTCCTCCAAAACGCCGTTAACATCTCAAGCGAGGTATGGGATTCGCGCAAGAGGCTGCGCGAGGCCGGAAATGAAACCGTCATAAATGTCCTGGATGCCGAGAGTGAGGTATTTAGCGTCCGCATCAACCTCGTCACTGCTCAACATGATGCCCGGGTCGCAGTTTACCAACTACTCTTGGCAATTGGCGACCTCGTGCCGTCGAACCTAAATACCGCTAGGAATTGATCGTTAGCGGAAGTTCCACGAGGGGTCCTGTCCTAGCTGTTACAGTGAGGTATTATTTTGTGGTAGCGATATACACGCCATCCCAGTCGTCATCAGGTGGTGACTTCTCATAGGTATTCACCTTGGAATCATAGAGATCGTGAAGCACCCGTAGCTTGTCCAGGAAGTTAAATTCACGACATTTTTGTCTAGGCTTTCAGTAGTCTGAACAATGTCCTTGCTGCATTGGCACGATGTTTGTTGAGCAACGTACCGCAGAGTTTTAGAGGAGTCCGTCATGTCTCTCAGCGGCGCGATAAAATTTCAAATTCATGATCAATATTTCGACGTTGTGTTACGCGTCGATGGCGGGGAACAACTTTCTATACCCTTGGGATTTGATCTCCTTAAGGCGGATTTTTCTCGGACCGGCTCCGACCTGCTCTTAACTGATCCAGACGGTTCAAGTTTAATAATTTCAGATTATTTTGAAGTCCCCTTCCCACCCGATTTGCTGACGCCAGGTGGCGCCGTCGTCGTATCTGACCTTGTAAAAACCCTTGCCGGCCCACTAACGCCCGGCCAGTACACGCAAGCTGGAGATTTAATCTCGCCAGAGGTGATAGGCCAAGTCAATACGGCGATGGGTGAGGTCAGTGCTACCCGCGTAGACGGCACGGCTGTAACCCTTTCACCAGGCGCAGACGTATACCAAGGTGACATCATCGAAACGGGAACAGATGGTGGAGTAGGTTTGCTGTTTGTTGATGAGACTACTTTTTCGATGGGCGGTGACGGCAGGATGGTGCTGGACGAGATGATTTACGATCCGGTCACAGCCGAGGGCAGCTCAGCATTCTCAATCCTCCAAGGTGTTTTCGTTTTTGTATCTGGCGAAATTGCCGCGAATAATCCAGATGGGATGATCGTTACAACACCGGTGGCTAGCATCGGAATCCGAGGAACTAAAGTTGGCGGTAAGGCCGCGCAAGAAGGTGAATACAACACCATCACGCTGTTGCCGCAGGAGACAGTAAATTCTGACGGATCTGTCACGGAATTTGTCGGCTCAATCACTGTGCAGAACGCGTCAGGTGTTGTGACCCTTAGCTCGTCGTACGAGACAACTGCGACGGCAAGCGCGTTTGTAGCACCTGTGAACCCGGTAGTGATCTCGGCTGAGCAGTCACAGATGCTTTACCAATCGGTAGATGTTCGCACATCGGTTGCATCGAGCCCTGCCGAAACTTCGAATCGTGATGATAGTTCAGCGCAAGAGGCTTCTGCTGGTGGCGAATCGACAGCAGACGGTGATGCGGCCGCAGCGGCGGACGACGGTGACGCTGCCAGCGATGGGACGGAGCTCTCAGAGCTAGGACCTGAAGGTATGATGGATCCTGAAGGTATGATGGGGCCCGACGGCATGATGATGGACCCAGGCATGATGGACTACATGATGGGCCCCGAGGGCATGATGATGGGCCCGGAAGGCATGATGATGGGCCCCGAGGGCATGATGGGGCCCGACGGCATGATGATGGACCCAGGCATGATGGACTACATGATGGGCCCGGAAGGCATGATGGGACCCGAGGGCATGATGGGCCCCGAGGGCATGATGGGACCCGAGGGCATGATGATGGACCCAGGCATGATGGACTACATGATGGGCCCCGAGGCCATGATGGGACCCGAGAGCACGATGATGGGCCGCGAGGGCATGATGGGACCCGAGGGCATGATGGGACCCGAGGGCATGATGATGGACCCAGGCATGATGGGCTACAACGACATGCAGATGGACTACATGATGGGCCCCGAGGCCATGATGGGACCCGAGAGCACGATGATGGACCCACGCATGATGGAAGAAATGAGGATGGATCGGGGCTTTGAGAGCTCCATGGCGATGATCGACGCAGGAATGGCAATTGAAGATGCTGCATGGGCGAGCTTCACAGATGCGCTCGTGGCAGGTGAGAATATTGATTCGGCCATGATGAGCGCCGAAGCAAAGGCAGTCGATGTGGCTAGCTCGTATGGCTTCTCAGTCGACGACCTCTATTCTGGCGCGGTGCACCAGGCGACCATGGATATGTATATGTACTCCGGTCCTAGCATGATGGACCCTGGCATGATTGACCCTGGCATGAGGGCAGACATGATGGGCCCCTCGGGCACGATGGGACCTGAGATGGACCCAGGTATGATGGGCTACGGCGTGAGCCCCGACGGCATGATGATGGACCCAGGCATGATGGGCCCCTCGGACACGATGGGACCCGAGGGCATGATGATGGACCCAGGCATGATGGGCTACGACGACATGATGATGGACTACATGATGGACCCAGGCATGGTGCAAGACATGATGATGGACCCAGGCATGATGGACTACATGATGGACCCAGGCATGATGGGCTACGATGACATGAAGATGGACTACATGATGGGCGCGGAAGGCCTGATGGGACCCGAGGGCATGATGGGACCCGAGGGCAGGATGATGGACCCAGGCATGATGGGCTACGACAACATGATGATGGACCCAGGCATGATGGGCTCCGAGGGCAGGATGATGGAACCGGGCTCTGATAAGGGCATGTTTGACACTGGCGGGACCCCGCACTTTGACGATGACCATTTTGATGGTGGGTTCGGTCCTAATGATGGTGGGTTCGGTCCTAATGATGGTGGGTTCGGTCCTAATGATGGTGGGTTCGGTCCTAATGATGGCGGGTTCGGTCCTAATGATGGTGGGTTCGGTCCTAATGATGGTGGGTTCGGTCCTAATGATGGTGGGTTCGGTCCTAATGATGGTGGGTTCGGTCCTAATGACGGCTTCGGGTTCGGTCCTAATGACGGCTTCGGGTCCGCTCGCGATCCTGGCTTCGGTTTGGGCTTTGATGACGGCTTCGGGTCCGCTCGCGGTCGCGGTATAGGTTTTGACGATGGCTTTGGATTCGACAGCGGGTTCGGGTTCAACGATGGCTTTGGATTCGACAGCGGGTTCGGGTTCGACGATGGCTTTGGATTTGACAGCGGGCCCCAAGTGAGAGAATTCAATAGTCTTTTCGACGAGAGCGATCGCGATGAATCTTTCTTCATCTTCGTCGATCAGTCAGAAACGGTGAGCGTATTTGAGGGGAATAGTGGTGCCAACACCATAACAGGCACGATTGGTAGAGACGTTTTGATAGGCCGCGGTGGGCGAGACACTCTTGATGCCGGCGCCGACAATTTTATCGATATTTTCGTCTATGAATTCCCCACCGACGGAACTCTTGTATCAGATGGTGCAGTTAGTCCCACGACTGGCGATACCATCTTAAATTTTAAAACCGGGCAAGACGAATTTGAGTTTCTTAATAGCCAATTTAATATTGGGTCTGAATTTTTAACTACAGGATCTAACTTCTTTGAAGTTAACGGATACAATGGTACCAACAGCAACGCAGGATCCAATACTCCACATTTTGTATTCGACAACAACGTAAACACCCTATACTACGATGCGTCTATTTCAGATGGTAGTTTCACCGTCATTGCTACGCTCGGTTCTGGATCGAGTGCCAATATTGCCGTTGGCGATATCATCATGCAGGGTCTGTAATATTCCGTCTTCGGCGTAGTTTAAATTTTTTAGTATTTTCCCGTTCCCTCAACTTAGCTGGTATGCAAAATCGCTCAGCTTAGAATGGCATTTTGATGCGCTTCTAGGCCCGGATCGGCTCATCCAGAACTTTGGGAGAGGAAAGCACTAAAATTTTTTGTTGATCCCAAAACTAAAGAGAAGCTGGAGCGGGTGATGGGAATCGAACCCACGACATTCAGCTTGGGAAGCTGACGTTCTACCTCTGAACTACACCCGCTCGCCGAATCTTTATACGGCGGCGCTGGCTTGGCTGCAAGCGGGCAGAGGAGGGTTTAGTGGTGGTCGCCGACAGTAATGATTACAAAAAATTTTAGCGCGGCCCGCCCTAGCTAACAAGTGTCATAGGATATGGGGACAATGACAAGACTGCATGATGCCATGACCGACATCTCAACCGCTACCTCGATGCAACGCGCTAGGCCGCGCAAATTCGCCGACCCGTCACTAACTGCTGACGGCAAAATCCGGGCCAGCGTCTCGCTCGCACGGCTTCGAACCCTGTGGTTCAACACCGGCTCGTTGTGCAACCTCGCCTGCAATCATTGCTACGTCGACTCCAGCCCCACGAACGACCAGCTGGCCTATCTGACGAAAGACGACGTCGCGATGATTCTGGCCCAGCTGGACGACAACGGCGACGAGACCACGGAGCTCGGCTACACCGGCGGTGAGCCATTCATGAACCCGGATTTCATCACGATCCTAGGTGACGGTCTCGCCCGTGGATACCATGTACTCGTCCTAACCAACGCCATGCGACCGATGATGAAATGCGCCAACGGCCTGCTTGAGCTGCAGCGCCGGTGGGGCGCGCAACTGACCTTGCGGGTTTCGCTCGATCACTATGGCCAAGCCCTGCACGACCGCGAACGCGGCGCCCGCGCCTGGGAGCAGACCCTGCCGGGGCTGGACTGGCTGTGTGCCAACGGCTTTCGCGTCCACATCGCTGGGCGGACTTGCTGGAACGAAGACGAAGCCAGTCTGCGGCGCGGCTTTGCGGCGCTGTTCGCAACAAGGGGTTACGCAATCGACGCCTGGAACCCGCGGAAACTTGTGCTCTTCCCGGAGATGGACGAGGCCGCCGACGTGGCCGAGATCACCACCGCCTGCTGGGACATCCTGGGGGTCGACCCGGCCGGCTTGATGTGCGCCGGCTCTCGCATGGTGCTCAAGCGCAAGGGGGCGGTGCGCGCCACCTTCGTGCCCTGCACTCTGCTGCCCAACGACCCTGCGTTCGACATGGGCGAGCGGCTGGCTGGCGCGCGCGGGCCGGTCGCGCTCAACCATCCCCACTGCGCTCGGTTCTGCGTTCTGGGCGGGGGCAGCTGCGGCGGCGGCACGACGGGTTGAATCGCCCTGTCAAGAGACCTGCGGCCTAGACAAGCTCTGCGATCATCGCGATAGTACGGGCTAAGTTCGCGTGTGGCCGGGGCAGGGCCCCGGAGTGACGAGGCGCCGATGTACAACGAAACGACCCGCAAAATTCTGGTCACCGTAAATCCCTGTTTCCTTGAGGACCAATCGTCCCCGGGGGAGGACCATTTCGTCTGGGCCTATCATGTGCGCATCGAGAACCAGGGCTCAGATACGGTCCAGCTGCTCAACCGTAACTGGAAAATCACCGATGCGCTGGGCCGCCTCCAAGAGCTCCGCGGACCCGGCGTGGTGGGCGAGCAACCGACCCTGAAGCCGGGCGAATCGTTTGAATACACGAGCGGCTGCCCGCTTTCGACGCCCTCGGGCATCATGGTCGGCAGTTACGAGATGCAAACCCCGGGCGGGGGGAAATTCGACGTCCAGATCCCGGCCTTCTCGCTCGACAGCCCGCACTGCCCTGCTCAGGTGCATTGACGCCGGACGGAACGGCCAACAGCCGGCCCGAGGGCGGTAATTGAGGTTGACACCCGTCTCGCGCGCGCTACTTACTCAAACGCTCCGCACGGTATCGGGATAAACGCGAAGGAGACGGACCGTGGATGGCGCCAAGACCAACGAGACCCCCGCCACCGCGATGCCGGGCACGCCCGGCGAAAGCGAGCCGGAACGGCCAAGCCGCGAGGAGGCCGAGGACGCGATTCGCACCCTGCTCAGCTGGACGGGCGACGACCCGTCGCGCGAGGGCCTGCTAGATACGCCTAAACGGGTTGCGCGCGCCTTTGAGGAGTGGTTCGAGGGCTATAACCTCGACCCCCAGGATATACTGGCCCGCACCTTCGAGGAAGTTGAAGGCTACGACGAGATGGTGGTGTTGCGCGATATTCGCGTCGCCTCGCATTGCGAACATCACATGGCCCCGATAATCGGGGTCGCCCACGTCGCCTATTTGCCCCACCAGCGGGTGGTCGGGATCAGCAAGCTAGCCCGGATCGTCCAGGTCTATGCCCGGCGACTGCAAATCCAGGAAAAAATGACCGCCCAGATCGCCGACACCATCAACGACGTCCTCACCCCACTCGGTGTCGCGGTCGTGATCGAGGCCCAGCACCAGTGCATGACGACGCGTGGCATCAACAGGCCCGGTGTCTCGATGGTGACGAGCCGGATGACCGGCGCGTTTCGGACCAATCCGTCGACCCGGCGCGAGTTCCTCAGCATGATCGGCAACCCGTCGAGCCGCGAAATCGCGTAAACCTTCCAACTCGCCAGACCGGCCCGCGTCGTGGCATGATCCGACCGGCGCCAGTACGAGGCGTTACACGGATAATTCAGGACCGTTGCGGTGATCGACTTCCGCCCCATCCTGCTGGTGATTGGAATCCTGCTGACGACCTTGGCGGTCGCCATGCTGCTGCCCGCGGTGGTCGACGGCGCCCACGGCAATGCCGACTGGAAGGTGTTCCTGATCTCAGCGCTGGTCAGCCTGTTCATCGGGGTTTGCCTGGTGCTGGTCAACCGGACCGGGCCCGCGAGCCTGAGCGTACGCCAGGCCTTTCTGCTGACGGCGCTGAGCTGGACGGTGATTACCGCCGTCGGCGCCCTGCCCTTCTACTTTTCCGACCTCGGCCTGAGCTACACCGACGCGTTCTTCGAGGCTATGTCGGGTCTGACGACAACGGGATCGACGGTCATCGTCGGGCTCGACGACGCGCCGCCGGGAATTCTTCTGTGGCGCGCCCTGCTCCAGTGGCTGGGCGGGATCGGGATCATCGTCATGGCGGTTGCCGTCTTGCCCATGCTGCAAATTGGCGGCATGGAGATCTTCCGCACCGAATCGTCCGATCAGTCGGAGAAGGTGCTGCCCCGCGCGGCACAGATCGCGGGCGCGATCGGTGTCATCTATCTGGTCCTGACCGTCATCAACGGCCTGTGCTACTGGGCTGCGGGCATGACGGTCTTCGAGGCGTTCTGCCACGCCATGACGACCATCGCGACGGGAGGATATTCGACGTCGGACGCATCGATTGGCCATTTCGACGACACTGCGATCCAGTCGGTTGCCATGATTTTCATGGTGCTGGGCTCGCTGCCCTTCGTGCTCTACCTGCGCGCGGTACGTGGCGGATGGCGGGCGCTCGTGACCGACAGCCAGATCCAGTGGTTTTTCGGGATCGCCATCGCCGCTATCGTGGCGATGTCCGGCTGGTTGTGGCTCGCCCAGGGGTGGGACGCGGACAATGCGCTTCGCGACGGTGCGTTCAACAGCCTGTCGATCATGACCGGGACCGGTTATTCGGCGGGCGATTACAACGTTTGGGGCCCGTTCTGTATCGCCTTGTTCCTGTTCCTGATGTTCGTCGGCGGCTGCACCGGATCGACGACGGGCGGGATCAAGGTCTTCCGCTTCCAGATCGCCTACACCACGGCACGCATCCAGATCCTACACCTGCTGCAGCCCCACGGGGTCTTTGCGGCGCATTACAACCGCAAGCCCATTCCGGAGGGCGTTGCCCCCGCCGTCATGGGCTTCTTCTTCCTATTCGTGGTTTGCCTCGTCGCACTGACCCTCGCGCTATCGATGTTCGGGCTCGATTACCTGACCAGCCTGTCGGGCGCCGCCACGGCGCTGGCCAATGTGGGACCAGGCCTTGGCTCGGTCATCGGGCCGGCAGGCTCGTTCGCGCCGCTGCCCGACGGCGCGAAATGGCTGCTGTCGTTCGGCATGCTGCTAGGCCGGCTTGAACTGTTTACCGTGCTGGTGCTGTTCATGCCGAGCTTCTGGCGGCGCTAAGACGGGGGCGCGGGGTGGCAGACGAACGACCCGGCTCGACAGAGATGATCCGGACGCTTGTCGCGTTCGACACCACGAGCCGAAACTCGAACATGGCGCTGATCTACCATATCCAGGCCTACCTAGCGAACTATGGCATCGAAGCCGCATTGTCGTTCGATGACGGCGGGGAGAAAGCGAACCTGCTTGCGACGATCGGCCCAGACTCGGACGGCGGCGTGGTTCTCTCGGGACATACGGACGTGGTTCCCGTCGATGACCAGGACTGGCATTCCAACCCGTTTACCGTAGTCGAGACCGATGGACAGCTGATCGGCCGGGGCACGGCCGACATGAAGAGCTTCATCGCGATCGCCCTGGCCCTGGTGCCCGAGTTCATCGCCCAGCCCCTCGTCAAGCCAATCCACTTTGCGTTTTCCTACGATGAAGAGATCGGCTGCCTCGGCGCACCGCGCCTGATCGACCAGATAGTGGGCGGCGACCTTCACCCGCGCCTCGCAATTATCGGCGAGCCTACTTCGATGACCGTGATTGACGCGCACAAGGGTTATGCCGGCTACGTCACCACGGTGACCGGCCTCGAATGCCATTCCAGCCTGACCCACAAGGGCATCAATGCGATTGCGGTGGCCGCGGAGCTGATCGGCGAGTTGAGCGTGATCGGCGCCGACCTGGCCCAGAATGCCGATCCAGACAACGGGTTCGACCCGCCCTATGGGACGATCCAGGTGGGCACGATCCAGGGCGGCACGGCGCAAAATATCGTACCCCGGCATTGCCACTTCACCTGGGAGTACCGCCCGCTACCGGGCACCGATATCGACGAGGTGGCGAGGCGCTTCCAGGATTATGTCGAGCGAACCGTACGGCCCCGAATCAAGGCGGTCAGCGAAGCGGCCGATGTCGAGACAACCGTCGCCTCCCGGATTTTGGGACTGCATGCCGAGGACGGTGCGCCGGCGGAAGCCCTGATCAAGCTCCTCGCGGAGACCAACCAGACCTACAAGGTCTCCTACGGCACGGAAGCGGGCCTGTTCCAGCAGGCGGGGTTTCACGCCGTGGTGTGTGGACCGGGCAGCATCGAGCAGGCCCACAGGCCCGACGAATTCATCGACCTTGACCAGGTAACCGCCTGCGAGGCGTTTTTACGCCGCCTGATCGAGTGGGCGCAGACGCCTTAAAGATTCCTGAGTACGGAGCGGTAATCTCGCCCCTATCCATTCTCCGCTTGGCTCTATGTAATAAGGCTAAGCGACGTTCAGTCACCACTAAGGACTTGGTGCGCTCAAGCGTTGCGCAGGCTCTCGCCGCATCAGCGGCGGCCCGCACTTGCAGGCTTGCGAAACCCGGTCGGGTCCATGTGATTGGATTTTGCGCTAATGCACATAACGGGCGAGATGAGTCCGGATGGCTTTCTCCACTTCGGCGTCGAGCGCCATGATTAGCTGTTCGGTCATCTCGTAGGCGATCGCGTCGCGCTCGTTCAAGGTAAGATTCTCCGGCAGGGTCCGGCTGAGGCGGGCCTCGGCCTTGACATAGCCCTCACGCCCGCCGAGATCGTCAAAAATCTCGACTGTGACGGCGGCCCGGGCGTCGAGCTCTTCTTCCTGGTCAACGGTGAACCAGCCCTCGATCCCCATCGTGGTCGCCAGCGCCTCGCTGGTCACGCGGGCATCGGTCAGGATAACGCGCGCCGATCGGGTAACACCGACCGCCTGGAAGCGCTGGAGTGCCCAGTTTTGCGCCATGGTTTCGGGGGTTTGCGGAAACAGATGTTCGACGTAAGGCGGCGCCCCCGGGGCGTTGTAGCGGTCGACATACTCGACGCGGGAAACATCGAGTTCGATCACGGGCAGTTGGCTGAAGCGTAGCTCCGGGTAGATCGGGCGTTCAACCTGGCTGGCGCAAGCCCCCAGCAACGTGAGCCCGGCCACCAGACCAGCAAGAGCAATGGCGGAAACGGAACGATGCATGGCCACCTCCGGTACGAGCAAGTCTCCGACCAAGGTGACATCCGGACTGCCGCGATTCAAGCCGCGTGAAGCGCCTCGATCGCCGCATCGTCGAAAATCTCCATCTGACCGCAGAATTCGCACGTCACCTCGACCTGGTCATCCTGCTTCATTGTCTCGATCTCGTCGCGCGGCAAGGCCTGGAGCATCGCCTCGATGCGCTCGCGCGAGCAGCGGCAGGCAAAGCGTAACGCACGCGGATCGTAGGCCCAGACGCCGTCCTCGTGAAATAGCCGGTAAAGCAGATCACACGGCGCTAACGCCGGGTCGAGTAGCTCGTCGCGGGTCGCGCTACTCATCAACACGAAGGAACGACGCCAGGCGTCGTCGTCGACGCCCTCGCGCAATGCGTCGTCGTCCGCGGGCATCCGCTGGACCATCAGGCCGCCGGCGTGGCGGCCTTCGGGCCCGGCAGCATCGGCGACGAGCATGATCGCGGTCTCGATTTGCTCGGAACGGCGGAAATAATTATGGGCACAATCCGCAAGGGTGGCTCCATCGAGTTCGACAATACCCTGATAGCGCTCCGTCTCCGGCCCCTGATCGACGGTGAACAGCAACTGACCCGCCCCGATCAGCCGAGGCACGGGCGCCTGGGCAAGGGCGGCGTTGCCGAGCACGGCTTCGAGCCGCTCGATATCGACCTGCACGGTCGCGCGGAGCGTGCCTTCGCTGGTAATATCGACGACGATCAGCCGCACCGGCCCGTCGCCTCGGGTCTCGAAAATAAAAACACCGTCGAACTTGATGGCGTTGGCGAGCATGACCGTCAGCACCATGGCCTCGGCGAGCAAGTCGGCAACGGGAGCTGGATAGTCGTGATGCGAAAGTACGCGGTCGAGCGTGGTGGAGAGACGAACGAGCCGGCCCCGAACCGGTACACCCTCGATACGAAAGGGGTGAATTCCGTCAGCCGCGATATTTTCTGCGGCAGACGGGTCGGTCACCCCAAGCACCAGGCGAGAATGCCCTTTTGGGCGTGCAGCCGATTCTCGGCCTCGTCCCAAACGACCGACTGCGGGCCGTCGATCACCTCCGCGGTGACCTCCTTGCCCCGTTTAGCCGGCAGGCAATGCATGAAGATAGCCGACGGCTTAGCCCGGGCCATCAGCGCAGCATTGACCTGATAGGGCCCGAGCAAAGCCTCGACGTTCGAGCGCGGCCCGTCGCTCATCGAAACCCAGGTGTCGGTGACTACGCAATCCGCGCCGCTCACCGCCTCGTTGATATCGTTGGTCACCGCGACCTTGGCACCTTCGGTCCGCGCCCAATCGACGATCTCGCCAGGCGGGGCCAATTCGGCCGGACAGGCAAGGCGAAGCTCGAACTCGAAGCGCGCCGCCGCATGGATCCACGACGCCGCCATGTTGTTGCCGTCGCCCACCCAGGCGACGGTGCTGCCCGCAATCGGTCCCTGATGCTGCTCGAAGGTCATCACGTCGGCCATCAGCTGGCAGGGATGAGTGCGGTCGGTCAGGCCATTGATCACGGGCACCGTAGCATTTTCGGCCAGCTCAATCAGCGTTTCGTGCTGGGTCGCGCGGAGCATGATGATGTCGACGTAACGCGAGAGCACGCGCGCGGTGTCGGCGACGGTTTCGCCGCGCCCGAGCTGGGTGTCGGTCGTGCTCAGCATGACGACATCGCCGCCCAGGGTCTTCATGCCGAGCTCGAAGGAGACGCGGGTCCGCGTCGAAGGCTTCTCAAAGATCATCGCGAGTGACTTGCCCTCTAGCGGGCGCGCCGGCTCGTTCGTGGCCTCCTTGAAGCCAAGGCCGAGATCGAGAACGCCCCGCAGCGTATCGGGTGCGAGCTCGTCGAGATCGAGAAAATTCCGGAGACCGCTCATCCGCGGAATTCCGTGCAGGTGGTCTCCAGGATATCGAGCGCTTCGTCGATCTGCGCAGGCTCGATGATGAGCGGCGGCAAAAAGCGTAGAACATTATCGCCCGCCGGGCCGGCCAGCAGGCCCCGCTCGCGGAGCGCGACCATGAGATCCGTGTTGGCACCGTCGTCGCAGCATTTCAGGCCGAGCATCAGGCCCTTGCCGCGCACGCTCTCGAACAGCGACAAATTGCCCGCGACGAAGCTTTCGAGGCGTTCGCGAAATAGTTCCGCCATCTCACAGACATGGGCGAAGAAGCCGTCGGTCAGAAAGACGTCGAGCACGGCGTTGGCCACGGCCATGGCCAGGGGATTGCCGCCGAAGGTGGTGCCGTGGCTGCCCACTGTCATGGCGCTGGCCGGGGTTTCTTTCGCAAGGCAGGCACCGACGGGAAAGCCGCCGCCCAGCGCCTTGGCAATTGCCGCGATGTCCGGCTCGACGCCGGACCATTCGTGGGCAAGCAACTTGCCCGTCCGGCCCATGCCGCACTGTACTTCGTCGAACACCAGGAGCAGGCCGTGTTCGTCTGCGATCTGGCGCAGCCCAGACAGAAAGGCGTCATCCGCGGGGAAGATGCCGCCCTCGCCCTGCACCGGCTCGACCATGATGCCCGCGGTCTCAGACCCGATCGCGGCGCGAACGGCCTCGAGATCGCCGAACGGAACCCGGTCGAAACCATCGAGCAGCGGCTCGAAACCGTCGGTGTGCTTGGCTTGCCGACCTGCAGAGATCGCCGCCATGGTGCGGCCGTGAAATGCGCCCGCGAAGGTGATGATTCGGTAGCGTTCGGGATTGCCCACCGTATCGTGGTGCTTGCGCACCACCTTGATGGAACACTCGATGGCCTCGCTGCCCGAATTGAAGAAAAAGGCGGTATCCGCGAAGGTCGCTGCAACCAGACGCTCGGCCAGGCGCTCCTGGTCGGCGATGCGAAACAGGTTCGAGTTATGCCAGACCTTGCCCGCCTGCTCGGTCAACACCGCGACCAGGTGGGGGTGGCAATGACCCAGACCGGTGACGCCGATGCCGCAGATGAAATCAAGGTAGCGGTTGCCATCGGTGTCGAACAGGTAGCAGCCCTCGCCCCGCTCGAAGACGAGATCGGGCCGCACATGAAGGGGCATCAGAGCAGGAATCACGATTAACTCTCCACCGCCACAAGGGCGCGCAAAGGCTTGAAGGGGCGCGGAAAGCAGGAAAGTATCCGCCCAAGGCGGCAAGCTGTCAACGACGGTACAAGGCCAGGTTTCAGGCCTTGATCTTGTAGCCCGAGGCGATCATGCGGTGACAGGCAAGCCATAGTACCGCCGTGAGCCCGGCCATGACCGCGAGGCCGACCCAGGGCGTGGCGTCGGCATGCTCGATGAAGCCGTGGCGGAAGCCGTCTATCATGTAGAAGAACGGATTGAACTGACTAATTGTGTAGAAGACGGGCGGCAATTGCTGGACCGAATAGAAGGTGCCCGAGAGAAAAGCCAGCGGCATGACCACGAAGTTCTGGATGGTTGCGACATGGTCGAATTTCGCCGCCCATATCCCCGTCATCAGGCCGAGCAGGGCAAGTGCCGTCGAGGCGGTGACGGCATGAAAGACGAGAAAGCCCAGATGGCGTAGCTCCAGGTCGACGAAGGGCAGCATCAGGAGCGGCAGCAACAGCCCGATGAGCAGCGCGCGGGTGACCGCGCCGCCAACCAGCCCGAGCAGTAGCTCGGTAGGGCTGAGCGGCGGCATGACCAGATCAATGACGTTGCCCTGCATCTTGGCGACGATCACCGTCGAGGAGGTGTTGGCGAATGCGTTCTGGGCCATCGCCATCATGATCAGGCCGGGTGCCAGGAACTCGAGGAAGGGAACGCCCGCGATCTCGCGCACTGCACCGCCCAGCGCCAGGGCGAAGATGGTGAGAAACAGCAACGACGTCGCGGCGGGCGCCGCCACGGTCTGGAGAAAGACCTTCATGAAGCGGCGGACCTCCTTGACGTAGAGGGTCCGCAGGCCGAGCCAGTTAACAGCGCCGAAATGGCGGGGTGACGCGATCATCGTTGCCGTCAGCCGATGCCTTACGCCCCGCCGCCGCGAGGGCCGCCGAGGGTGCGAAAATCGCCGCCGGTCGGGTGCTGGAAGACGCGGAGCTCGAAGAAGGGCAGGACGGACAGGAGATGGTCGAAAATATCAGCCTGGATGCCTTCGAAGCTGACCCAAGCGGTATCGTTCGAGAAAGCATAGATCTCGAGGGGCAAGCCGTTAGCGGTGGGGGCGAGCTGGCGGACCATCAGGGTCATTGTCTTGTGCAGCTTTCCATGCTCATCGATATAGGCTTGGCAATAGGCGCGAAAGCTGCCGAGGTTGGTCAGCGCCCGGCGGTTGAGCGGCAGCACCGCTATTTCGTCGGCCCCGAGCCCAGCGTTGGCCTCGACCAGTTCCTGCTGCTTGAGCTCGATATAGGGGGTAAGCCGCTTGAAGCCCTTGAAACGCTCGATCATGGCGTCGTCGCAGAAGCGGATGCTGGTCTGGTCGAGCAACAGGCTACGCTTGATCCGCCGGCCACCCAATTCGTCCATGCCGCGCCAGTTCTTGAACGAGCTTTCTATCATCTTGTAGGTCGGGATGGTGACGAAGGTGTTGTCCCAGTTGCGCACCTTGACGGTATGGAGCGCGATATCGACGACATTGCCGTCGGCGCCAAATTCGGGCACCTCGATCCAGTCGCCCTTGCGCACGAGGTCGTTCGAGCTGAGTTGGATGCCCGCGATGAAGGACAGAATGGTGTCGCGGAAGACGAGCAGGAGCACCGCCGTCATCGCGCCCAAGCCCCCCAGGATGCCCCAGGGCGAGCGGTCGATCACGATGCAGATGATGAGGATCGCGCCGAGCAGGTAAAGCACCAGCTTGGCGAGCTGGATATAGCCCTTGATCGGGCGCTCCTTCGAAATCGGGTAGAGCTGGTAGATGTCGTTGGCTGCGGTGAGCAGACGGCCCAGCGACAGGATCACCATGGCGACGGAAAAGGCCAGGACGAGGCGGCGCACGAGGCCGCCAAACTCGGGGTAATAGCTGATCCCAACATAGAGGATCATCGCCGGACCGAGCAGGGCGAGCAGGTTGAACACGCCGCGCTTTGCCAACAGGTCGTCCCACCGGTCCTGGACCTGGTCGATCGCGTGATCGGCGAGCGGAACCAGAAGGTAGCGCACCAGAAAATAGGCCAGCACGGCAGCACCGAGCATGACGACGGGATAGATCCAGGTGGCGTCGCCGAAGAATGCGGCGATGTGCTGGGCGAGGCGTTGGCTGTTATCCATGGTCTCTTCTGACGATTTGCGCTCGGGAGTCAATATAGTGAGCCGCCGCGCGCGCCGAAAGGCCTAATCCCGGACGCCCGCCGGGCAATCTGGACAGGACCCAGGCCCCATGCGACGATGCTCACCGCCACGGGAGGCGGCCAACATGAGCGTGACCCTCTATCACAACCCGCGCTGCTCGAAATCGCGCCAGACCCTGGAGTTGCTCCAGGCGCGCGGGATTGCGCCCGAGATCGTCGAATATCTCAAGACCCCGCCCGACGCCGCGACGCTGGGCAAAATTCTCGATCTGCTGGACTGCGAGCCGCGCGAGCTGATGCGCAAGAAAGAGGCGGAGTACGCCGTCAACAAGCTCGACGACCCGGGTCTCACGCGCGACGCGCTGATCGCGGCGATGATCGCCGATCCGATCCTGATCGAGCGACCCATCGTGATGGCCCAGGGTAAGGCCGCGCTAGGCCGCCCGCCCAAATCCGTTCTCGCCATCCTCTGACGGCGGGGTGAAACGATGCGCCGGATCGATGCCGACACAGTCGTTGCCGCCCTCGATTACGGCGCCCTGATCGAGCGGCTTCGCGAAGCGTTTCGTGAAGGGGTTACGACGCCGCTGCGCCACCACCATACTATCCCCGTGCCCGGGGAGGCGGACGCGACCCTGCTGCTGATGCCTGCCTGGCAGTCGGGGCGCCATATCGGCGTCAAGGCTGCGACGGTGTTCCCTTCGAACAGCACCCACGACCTGCCTTCGGTGATGGGTCTCTATCTGCTGCTCGACGGCGAGACCGGTACGCCGGTCGCGGTGATCGACGGGCCCAGCCTGACGCGCCGACGCACCGCGGCGGCCTCGGCGCTGGCAGCGGGCTATCTCGCGCGCGCCGACGCGCACCGCTTCCTCATGGTCGGCACCGGGGCGCTCGCGCCCGAGTTGATCGAGGCCCACGGCGTGTGGCGCGAGCTGACCGAGGTGGCGGTATGGGGCCGTAGCCCGGAAAAAGCCGAGGCCCTGGCGGCAAAGCTCGATCGGCCGGAGCGGCGGGTCCACGCGGTTAGCGACCTCGAGGCAGCGGTGCGCGAGGCGGACATGGTGTCCTGCGCAACGCTCAGCTGCGAACCGCTGATCCAGGGCGCCTGGCTGGCGCCCGGCTGCCATCTCGACCTGGTCGGCGGCTTTCGCCCCACCATGCGCGAGGCCGATGACGAAGCGGTGCGCCGGGCGCGGATTTATGTGGATACCCGCGAAGGCGCGCTGACGGAGGCGGGCGACATGACCAATCCGCTGGCGCGTGGCGTGATCACAATGAGCGATATCCGAGGCGATTTGTTTGAGCTTGCGCGCGGCGAGGCGGCGGGCCGGGAAGACACAGGCCAGATCACCCTGTTCAAATCGACGGGCACGGCGCTCGAGGATTTCGCCGCGGCGGTACTGGTGGCGGAGCGCGCTTAGCTGCCGGCCGTACGGCGTTCGCGGTAGAAAATGTAGAGCCCGCTCGCCACAACCACCGCCGCGCCAACGATGGTCCAGGGTCCGGGGAAATCGCCGAACACGACGATGCCGAACAGTGTCGCCCAGATCAGGTCCGAATAGCCGTAGGGCGCGAGACCCGACGCCGACGAGTGGTCGAGTGCCTTGATGAACAAGAGGTGCGAGACCGCACCGAGAAAACCGAGCAGCGCGAGCAAGCCCCAGGCCTCGAGGCTGGGCCAGATCCAGAAAAAGGGCGCAGCAGCGCTCATCACCACCGCGCCCGCCAGCGCGGTGTAGAAGATCGTCGTGGCGGGCGAATCCCGACCCGAGAGCATACGTGTCGCAATCGCGTAAAACGCGAAGCAAGTCGCGGTGACGAGCCCGAGCGGCGCGGCCCAGTGAAATGTACCAAAGCCCGGCTGAATGATGATCATGGCGCCAATGAAGCCGACGATGACTGCCGCCCAGCGACGCGGCCCCACCCTCTCGCGCAGGAACAACGCACCGAGAACCGTAAGGATGATCGGCGAGACGTGAGACAGCGCCACAGATTCGGCGAGCGGCATGTAGCTCAGCATGATGAAGAACGAGAGCGTGGCGCCCACGAGCAGCAGAGAGCGGACGATCTGCAGGCCCAGTTGGGCGGTCCAGCCGATCCGCCCGAACCGCCCGGTGGCGAAGATCAGCGACGCGAAGACGAGGTGAAAGACGTAGCGCCCCCACACCGCCATGACGGCGTTGAGCTCTTCGGTGAGTATTTTAGCCGCGGTATCCATCGCGATGAACAGCACGGACGCGACAAGGAAATAGGCGACGCCGCGAGCCGACGGAGCGACGGGGTCGTGTCTTTCGGGGAGCCCTTCCATCGCTCCGAGTTACGCTCGCGCACGCCGGGAAACAAGCTGAATCGGAACCGCCCCGGCCAGCGCCTTTTGCGCCATTTCGCCCTCATGCGCGCGCATGAGGGCGAGCTCGTCACGCGGCGCCTGAATCGTCTCCTTGAGAACTGCAGTTTTCCGTCTGGAGCTCAAAGAGCTCATCCGCTAGGCCGTCCAAAGCCATTTCGCGTCCGTTCTGCGATGCCGACTTTCTTAAACCCGCGTCGGCGTTTCCCCCACAGACAATGTAGCGGTCTCTGATCGAATCTGGAATTTTCTAGTACAGCTAAAATAATCTGCCGAATTTCCGGATCTAATGACGCGTAGCCCCTTGCGCGCCGAGCCCGGTCTGGGAACGGACATACTAGGCGGCAAAGGCCCCGCGCTTGGCCCGCCCGCCCGTGCTGCGATCGGTGATGGAGAAGAACTACAATCTGGTAAACGCCATCGTCATGGAAAACAAAGCCGGATATTTATAGGGAAACACCGGCGTGTAGTGCCCCAGAAAATCGACCCAGGCGGTCGGCCCCAGGATCATCAGCGGCACAGCGGTAAACAAACCCAGAAAGCCACGGAGAAAAGCACCCCAGGTGATCAGACGGCGCCGGTACATGGACAGGAAAAGCACGGGGGAGTTGATGCTGGTCGCAATCGCGAAGGCAAGACCGACCATGAAAGCGACGTTCTGGGTTTCGAATAAGGCGCCGAGAAAAATGGCCCGCGCGCCCGGCACTAGGGTTGCGAGCCGCTAGACCTGCATTTCGTCCTTTTCGCGCGCCGTCCCACGGCACAGCACGCTGGCATAAAGGTCGTGGGAAAGAGCCGAGACCCCGGCGAGGGTCAGCCCAGCGACGACCGCCAGGATTGCGGCGAACGCGACCGCGGAGATGAAGCCCAGGAAAATATCGCCCCCGACCGCACGGGCGAGATGGATCATCGCAATATTGTTGCCGCCCAGCGGGGCTCCCAGCAAAGAGGGCGCAAACGCAACAATCAGGATAAAGCCGTAATAGACCGGAAGCGTCAGCCCGGCGAGGCCCCAGCGTTACCGAGCGCGTCGGCGCACCAACGCACGAACCCGGGAATCCGCCTGGATCTTATTTCGACACCGGGTTCCATCGGCAGCCTCTCTCACTCAGCCCGAGGCCAGGGCGTTGGAACACGTCGCATTTTCAGGAAAATGGTGCGCCCGGAGAGACTCGAACTCCCAACCCCCAGATTCGTAGTCTGGTGCTCTATCCAATTGAGCTACGGGCGCCGGTTGGCGCCTGACCCACGCCGGATCAGGTGCGTCGAAGGAGCCGGACATTACTGCAAACACCCGTTCCGAAGCAAGCGCAGCTCCATTTTGCGGCGATGCGTCGCGCTGGGCGAAAAGCCCCATTCTGGCGGGTTAATAAATCCGACTTGTCGCTTTGAGCCCCATTGAGTAATATTTTCCACTATTGGGCCAACTGCCTAGCTGAAGGGTACCAAGTCGCGGACGGTGCGGCGACAAGCATCTTTGCCGCAACGACATCGGTTTAATCGGGGAACTTGCTCGTAATGGCACGTTTGAAATTTGCGTTGACGATCGTGGGCGCCGGATTTTTTCTTGGCGGCTGCTCTACCTTAGAAGAAATCTTTCCGTCCTTAACCGGATACGAGCCGTCGGGTTACGCGCAGCCGATTCCGGCTTCGCCGTCCGAGAGCATCGGCACGCCGACCGTGGCACCCGTCCAGACGGTCGCCATGCAGAGCACCTTGTCACCGGCACCGATAGTAACGCCGCTTTACGACATGACCGGGTCGGCCTCGATGGGTCAACCGACCGGCACCTTCGTCGGCGAAAAGGTCGGCGGCCATCAGCAGGAGCTTTCTGAACTCAAGGCCGCGATCGGCCAGCGCAACGCCCAATTCCAGCAGCAGCGCACCACCGCCCGGCAGGATTCCCAAACCTACTACGCGACCATCGCGGCAATCAACGCACGCCTGCAGATCGGCACCACCCCGGGCAATCCGATCCTGGTCAGCCAGTGGAACGCCGCCCAGAGCGAGTTGGACCGCATCCTGGCCGATATCGCAGCGCTGAACGCGCTGGGCAATCAAGTCGCCGCCGATTCGGCGATGGCCGCCTACCTGCTCGAATCCGTGCGTGCCGCCTATGGCCTGCAGGGCGCGATCGACGAGGATCATCGCCAGCTTGCCACGCTCGAAGACGAAGTGAATCGCTCGGTCGTGCTGATTGATCGCCAACTCAAC
>Ga0302135_10000096_pt1 | contig 48843 bp, 51 predicted proteins | sample CBN3_surface_MG_FD_203119 | JGI IMG/M metagenome (GOLD analysis project Ga0302135, IMG submission 203119) | Marine microbial communities from Western Arctic Ocean, Canada - CBN3_32.1 | ecosystem: Environmental > Aquatic > Marine > Oceanic | place: Canada: Western Arctic Ocean | collected...
GGATGGCGGTCACCCTTCTCATTGCCTGTTCCGCCTAAGGTTACCGATTGGAGAATTGAAACATTATCCTCAATGACAGAAGTTTCACCGATGACAATGCCAGTAGCATGATCGAGCATGATGCCCTGGCCTATAACGCAGGCAGGGTGTATATCAACTCCAAAAACCTCAGAGTTCCTGCTTTGCATGAATAGGGCTAGGTCTTTTCTATCACTTGTCCACAGGCAGTGTGCCAGTCTGTGAACTTGAATAGCCTGAAATCCTTTGAGATTCAGGATGACCGATAAGTAGGAATTTATCGCTGCATCGCGTTCAAATACCGCTTTTATGTCACAGGCAGCAGACTCGATCATGAGTGGGGAAGATGAGAAGGCACTTTCGAATAGTTCGAGCACGGTGACCACAGGCATAACATCATCGGATAGCTTATTGGCGAGAATAAAGCTCAGAGCTCCCTGCATTGATTCATGATTCAACGCACAGGCGTACACATAGCTGGCCAATAGCGGCTCGCGCTGAATCATAAGCTGAGCTTCATTTCTCAGTTGTTGCCACACTTCGACTTTCACGGATAGTTCCTGCTGTTATCTGGAAGTCAGATTATAAGGGCTCGTTGAATTCTTACAATACCGGAATCGAGCGGTGGACGCTATTTGTGCAAAGTTGGCTATTTAAGTAATGGGCATTTGATTGTATATTGTTCTAGGAACTCGTTTATTTGGTTTGGATTCTAATGCTCGGCTTGAAAATAATCCTAGTTAATACAGTTAAGTTGTTGCCAACCCTGGTGGGGTTGCTTACCTGTCTTAATAGCTATGGTCAAACCACAGAACAATTGCAATTTTGGGAAGAGCTCTATGCGGCCGATCTGGCGTTCTCAAATCGTTCGGCTGAGATCGGCAGAAGGGGCGCCTTTCAGGAATTTCTTGGGGTTGGCTCCGTGGTCTTTCGTGGCGGGGGACCGGTGGATGCTCAGGAGCTTTACAATGCTGAGTCAATCCCTTTAGGGGGAGGGGGAGATAGCTTTGACTGGAAACCACACTATGTCGATGTCTCACGGGATGGTGATTTAGGGTTTTCAGCGGGCCCCTATGTGGCGGGATTGGGAACCGCTGGAGAAGACTCACCACCAACTTTTGGTTACCTCGCATCAATCTGGAAAAGGGAAGCTGGACAATGGCGGTTAATGGTGGATATGGTAGCTGGTATACCGGGGTTTTTGAGCCTTGAAGTTTCGCCTGATTTCGAAGATACAAAAAAAGTATTCTTAGAAACGGCTGATCCTATGGTAGCAAATGTGGAAGAAAATACGTTCCAGTCACTGATTGCTGCAGATGAAGGGTTTGCTCTCTCGATTAATGTGCGTGGGGGACAGAGAGCGCTCCTGCGGCGTGGTCTGGCAAATTCCCGGGTGTATCTACCTACCATGGCGCCAGCGGTTGGCGCGGAGTCAGCCGCCGCGGTGTACGGGGCTTATTTGGATGTCCAGCTCTCAACTATCAATCCGGTTACTATGATTCATCTGGGTGGGTATATGTCGACTTCCAAAGACATGGGCTTCACTTACGGCACCATGGCCACAAGTGATCTAGAATCTGAGATCGATGGTTTTGAAGCCAATTACCTGCGTCTGTGGCGTTATACTTCGGCACAAGAATGGCAAATTGCGGTTGAAGTTTTACGGCCTTTTATTAGCTCGGATGCGCCTTAATTTCTAACCAGCAGTTCCCGCTCACCGTATAACTGTATCTCACCAACATTATTGATAATCTCCAGAGCGATAGTGTTGCTGCCATTTTCTAGTGTTTGTGTATCCAGGGAATAACTGAAACCGAGCCTAGGACGATTTGGGTCGCTTATAATATCCATAACATCCACCACGTCCGTTCGAGTTTGGCCGTATTCAACCTGCGTGACTCGACTGCCGTTTATTATCAAGAATAATGCTCTGACACCTATGTCTTCATTGAAGGCCCAGCCGGAAAATGAAATTACGCCAGATACTACGTCGCCGTCTACTGGTTGATCGATCCAGCCTTGCGATGGGTAGGGGCACGGTGCGGGGTCAAAGTTATCAGTCGGGTTGGTGAGTTGATTCACCTTGTAAAAACTGAAGCGTTTATCGCCGTCGAATAAATTCAACTGTCCGAGAAAGTTAAGCTGATTGGTATTGGCGCACATTCGCCGCAGGATTCCCTGCTTTGCAGGAATGGTAAGTGTACTGTCTTCGGTGAGGAAGAGTGCGCTCTCATTACGGCTATTGCGCAGGGCTAGTTCATCCCGCTGCCAAAGTTGATATTGGGTCAGGCGTCCATCACTGATTGCCTTGTCAGTATCCAGCGTATAGCTGAGCTGTGTCAGCTTAGCAAATTCAACCTGTGCAGCACTGTAGTAATTGTCAGTAATTATTATTGGCTGGCTCGTAGCAAACTCTCTTTCAATAAGGGCTTGGGTATGTACTGCAAATTCTTTCCAGCCTGCCATCTTATTAGACAGTACTCCTTTACCTAGAATAGGTTGTAGTTGCTGTTGGAAATTCTGTGAGCCCACTCCTATAAACGCAATCACAGTGCCCGCAAAACCCAAAGCCGGAATGGCAAGCAGCAGGCGACGGGCTGTCTTCTGTTCATACTGCTCCAGCAACCACTGATAAATGTGCCGCAAACTATTTGGCACAAACACCAGTAAGGGAAAGTATCCAGACAACGGCCAGTGGATCGAGGTGCTGGTGCTGTCCGTCCAAGGCGCTAACACCATATAGACCAAAAAATTAGTAAGCGAGAAACAAAGGAACAGAGCAGCTACTTGATCACCACGTTTAGTTCGCGATATCAATTGCCAGAGAGTTAATGCGAATACGGCATAGAGAGGGGGGGTGACGAGTCCAGCCTGTTTGAATAGGTGGAGCAGCCCCTCAGACTGAAACTCCCAGGGGTGTCGTTCCAACAGATAGAAACTGGCACTGGTTAATTGGTTGCTCAGATTAAAATTGACTACTGGCATCAGTCCCAATAGCCCAATAACCACGGCTACCAATAATCCGGGGCTCTGCCACTGACGAGGCTTCTTATTGAAAAAGAATAGGTAAACCAGAGCTGCCGTCGGGTATAGGATGAATCGATAGTGTGTGCTTAATCCACAGGCGACCACCAGACCTGTTCCAACCCAGAATTTGAAATCCCCCAGGCGTAAGGCGCGTTCAAACAGGCCAATAGATAACAAGCCGAAAAACAGGAGGGGGACATCTGGAACCGCTAGCAAACCGATCAATGCACCTAAGGGTAAACACAAAGTCAGTACGGCCGATTCCAGCGCCTGCAGTTGGTTGGTGATTGGCCTGGCTATCCAGTAAACCAGCAACGGAAGAGACGTGCCTATTAGCAGGAAGACTGACCTTGCAGCAAGCGCTTGCCCAGGAGAGAGTGATGCTCCCAAGCCAGTCAGCATGGCTGTCATAAAGGGTAAATCGCTATAGGCTAAAGCGGGGTGGGTGGATTCCAGCCAATAAAAAATTTCATCGCTATAAAGATCTAGCACAGTGGCCAGGTACAATTTTAGAATGAGTACCAAAAGAAACAGAGGCGCCAGTATTTTCATGACTGTGCTTGGGGCAAACTCGTTGATGCGATCCTGCAATAGCGTCTCCAGAAAGTACTGGTGAGCTGGATAGGTGGTGGCCTAGACCTGCACTACTTCAATGAGATTCTTGGGCACCATCCTGCTCGATAGTTTTTTCAGATTAATAATAAAAACGATCAGAATGGTGATCATCGCAAAGATCCAGAGAGATGAAAACATGGGGTTAACGGAGAAAGTGCCGATTTGGTAGATGACACTTGCTGTAATATACGCCAGACCTGTGGACCAGCTAAAAACCAACAGGGTCCAATGCCACCCAGCCTCTTTGTTAATAACACCCAGTACCGCGACACAAGGGGCGTACAGCAGGATGAACACCAGATAGCAAAATGCCGCGAAGGGACCTGCGAAGAGCGCAGCCATATTGGTCAGAGTCGAGGTGGCCACTTCCTGATCATCCGCTACGGCTTCGATATCGGAGACGTCACCAATAGAAATGCCCAGCGGGTCCGTAAGTGTATCGCCGAGTGCCAATAGCTCAGTTCCAATGGACTCAATAGCTTCAACGGCTGCGGCTATCAGGTCAGGAGGGCCAGTTTCGGTTTCGTCCTCGGGTGCGCTATACAACGCATCCAAGGTGCCGACGATGGCCTCCTTGGCGAACATGCCCGTGAAAAGCCCGACAGTGGCGGGCCAATTATCCTCGCCTATGCCAAGTGGCGCGAAGGCGGGGGTGATGGACTTACCAATAACACTCAATATTGAGTTTTCGGAATCTTCATTGCCAAAGCTAAAATCCGTACTAATTGAATTAAGGAAGCTCAACACGATAACCACGTAAACAATAGTTTTGCCCGCCCGAAATATGAAGCTCTTCAAGCGGAACCAGGTGGTTAGTAAAATATTGCGCAATACCGGTATATGGTAAGCAGGCATTTCCTGAAATGAAGGCGTAATTTCGCCGGTAAATAATTGTTTGCGGAATATCCATCCGGTAAAAATCGCCATGGCAATGCCCAGCAAATAGAGAGCGAAGACAATGTTTTGCCCATTCTGCTGAAAGAAGGTTGCTGCGAACAGGGCATATACCGTTAATCTCGCTCCGCAGCTCATGAACGGTGCCATGGCAATGGTCATTAATCGGTCACTGTCCCGACCAAGGCTGCGGGCGGCCATAATGGCGGGGACATTACAGCCGAATCCTACTATTAGAGGAACGAAGGCGTTGCCGGGTAGTCCAATGGCACCCATCAGTCTGTCGATAACAAAAGCTGCCCTGGACATATAGCCGGAATCTTCCAATACCGAGAGGCACAGGTAAAGGAAGCCAATTACAGGAATAAACGTTGCAACGAGCGTCACACCCCCGCCCAAACCTTGAGCGAGTAGCGTAATGACAACCTCAGGAGAGTATATTTGCTGTAACAGCCAGGCAGTGCCATCAACGAACACGGCGTCAAACAAAATATCGAAGAAATCAATAAACACCGCCCCTATATTCACCGCGATAGTGAACATGAGATAGATCATCAGTAGAAAAAAAGGAATGCCAAGCCAGCGGTTCAAGACCAAGCTGTCTATCCTTTCCGATAGTCCATGGTGGGCTGGGGCAACTTCAACCACACCATCTACCAGCGATTTAGATCGGTAATAGCGTTTTAATATCGGGTCATCAGTTACTTCGTCTGGCGTATCTTCTATCGGCTTTGGCACCTCAATTGGGTGTTGCAAACAGTGTGACAGGCACGATTCTAGGTTGGATATTCCCTGTTTGCGGGAAGCCACGATCGGTACCACGGGCACACCAAGTTGTTCAGACAGCGCCTCAGGTTTGAGTGTGATTCCCTGTTGCTCTGCCACATCCAGCATGTTTACGACGATAACAAGAGGGAGCTGTTTGTCCATCAATTGCTGCGTTAGCACTAGGCTTCTTTCTAAATTGGTGGCGTCAATAATATTAACAACGAGGTCAATCTCACTACCCTGCAAATAATCCTGGGCGATTTTTTCATCGATGCCTTGATATCCCTGCTCAAGAGAATAAATTCCTGGCAGATCCACTAACTCGATAGCTCTGTCGGCCAGTTCGAAGTAACCAAATTTCTTCTCGACTGTAACACCAGGCCAGTTACCAACTTTTTGATTGGCGCCGGTTAATACGTTGAATAGAGTGGTCTTCCCGCTGTTGGGATTGCCGATAAGTGCCAGTTTTTTCATGTGTTATTGAATCTCCACCGCAATAGTATCGGCTTCAGATTTCCTAATGCTAATAAAACACCCGCCAACCTTTAGCTGCATTGGGTCTCCGAGTGGTGCAAAGCGCAGAATTCGCAGGTCAGCACCTGGGATTATGCCTAATGCATAGAGTCTGCTTTTTAATTCAGCATGCTCTGGCGCGATATTCAGGACAATGCAGCGATCGCCATATTTCGCTTTTGACAGGGTGGTTTCAGTCATAATTCAAATTAAACACTTCAAAAACAAAGGGCTATGGTAAGTTGGGTGTCAGGTAAATCAGGTTGCTAAATTAGCAGATCTAAATCTTGTTGACAATCATTCTCATTCTCATTTATATTAACTCTTAGCTTGAGGCATAACCATGTACGTCTGCATCTGTCGACAGATCACCGATAATCAAATTCGCGATTTATGCCGGGATGGCACAAGCAGCTTGTCGGGCGTGCGGGAAAAATTAGGTGTTGCCAGCGAGTGTGGCAAATGCTGTGATCAGGCTCAGATAATTGTCAATGAATTCAATAAAAAATACGCTTTTGTTAATGTGGGTTGAGCTGTATTTAAGCGGCACGTATGTAGGGTAGGCACAGTAAACCACCGCCACAATTGCTAAATAACGACCTTCCGATCCCTTTTCTCCAAATTAGCTCCCCTGATTCTATTGTTGGTAAATTGAAATTGGGTTGTTTCTAATTTATATTTTTCTGAAAATTCAAAGACTTTCAGACTCATTCTTGACAAGGATGAGTCTGAAAGTCATTCTTTCGAAAACAATTTCAGAGGAATAATCGATGAAAGCAGACAGTAGTGTAATCAAGCACCTGAATAAGGCCCTTGGGAACGAGATGATCGCGATCAACCAGTACTTTTTACACTCCCGGATGTATGAAGATTGGGGGCTTATCAAAATGGCCGAGAAGCAATTTGCTGAATCCGTCGATGAAATGAAACATGCTGACTTATTAATCCAGCGCATACTCTTTCTTGAGGGGCTGCCAAATTTACAAAATCTGGGCAAATTGTTCATTGGTGAAAATACACAGGAAATGCTTGAGTGCGACCTGAAACTGGAGATGATCGCTTGCCCGGATTTGCGCGAAGGTATTGTGTATTGCGAATCGGTCAATGATTTTATCAGTCGTGATCTTCTCAGCAATATTTTAACCAGTGAAGAAGATCATATCGATTGGCTCGAAACCCAGTTATCACTGATTAATAAGGTTGGCTTGGAAAACTATCAACAGTCCATGATTTAGCCGATAAAGCTAGAAGCGGCCCTACAGAATTCACTGGTGTATTGTGGTTGTGTTTCAATTACTGGCACTGTTGAGAAGTAATTTATGTATGCGTGTATGGATCTGGGATTTAACAGTTTCCACTTGTTGATTGGTGAGTGGAGCAATGACCGCGTCGAGATTGTCGAGCGCTTTAGTGAAAAAATCCAACTGGGTGAAGGTGCTGGCACTACAGCATTGCCTCCCCAGGCTTTCGCTCGAGGCCTGCTCTGCTTAGAACATTTTCGAAATCTGATGGGTTAATTCCCACTCAGTCAATACTGGGCACCAATACCTTTCGAGTTAGTAATAATTCAGTTGCTTTGTTGCGGCTGCGAGGCAATCCGGAATTGAAATTTCAGTGATTAGCGGTGTGCAGGAAGTAGCATTGATTTATGCCGGTGTCATTACGACCTTGCCCTGCGTTGAGAGAAATCCATTGATGACTAACATCGGCGGCGGGAGCACGGAAGTAATAATAGGTAGGAAGCATAAGCGATTATTAACAGAAAATCTGGTTATCGGCATTGTGGCATGGCTAGACCGTTTTTTGTCGGAGGAAAAAGCGACCTTCGATGAATTACAAGTTGTAATGAGTCTTGCTATAGAAGCGGCTCGTAATGAATTCGAAGTGGTGGCACCTGCAGTGAAAATGAAAAATTGGTCGAAGGGGTCACCGCTTCAGATGCTGTTAAAATGCTGGCTGCCATTTGTGCAGCCAATGTTTCAGCCTGATCAGTGCTATATTGCGCCTACGGAATCTGCCAAATAATCCCATGACCCCAGACTACCCTGCCGTACCCGATATGGCTGATCCTGCATTGCAATGGAAACCTCTAGAGCACTGCTGCCCTAAACCTGATCCACAATGGCGATCCTGGTTGCTGGACGCTGGCTCACTTACCCAGATACTGATCAAAAAGAGCGAAGGTGATTTCCGCGTCAAGTTGATTGAGGAAGGGTGGGTTAATGGGGGTTCCATTGCATTGCTAGACTGCCTTGGTCCCGCCATGGCAAAACAGGAGATGTGGTCAAGAAAAGTTGTGTTACTGGGAAAAGGGCAGCCTTGGGTAACTGCACATACACTGATCCCTGGAGTCAGTCTTGAAGGGCCATTGCAAAGCATATTGGAATTGAGCGACAGGCCATTGGGAGAATTCTTGTTCAGTCATCCCGAATTAATCCGCACTGGGCTGGAGGTTGCGGCTGTCCCTAATGGCGGTTGGGGTCGCCGCTCTTGTTTCTATTTGTTTGATTCGCCTATATTGGTGGCGGAATATTTTCTACCTCAGCTTGTAGCTATCTAGTCTTTTACTGGTAACTATTGAGTAATAATTCCGTCATGCCACTTAGATAGTCGCTTGATAAATAATAATTCCTTAGGCAGCTCAGACTTATAATGAGGAAAGAGGGCGCTGTTGGCGAAGTGCTTTATGATCTGGCCTGAGGAACGCTTGTACCGGATCTGCCCCTGCTTTATCCTTTGTGCCAGCACCTCTTATGAATTACATCGCCTGGTGCACAATATTTCGTTGGAATTTATATGTCAGTTACAAAGCAAGGCGAAGGTGCATTAGCCGGGAAGCTGGTAATCGACCTAACACGGGTTTTGGGCGGTCCCTATTGTACTCAGATACTCGCTGACCATGGCGCTGAAGTGATTAAGGTTGAACCCCCGAGGGGTGATGAAACTCGAGATTGGGGGCCCCCTTTTCATGATGGAGATTCGGCCTACTTCCTCGGTGTAAATCGAAACAAGCGGTCCATGGGTCTGGATTTAACAACCGATAGTGGGTGTCAGGTGCTGTTGCGGCTGTTGGAAAATGCCGATGTGCTAATTGAAAATTATAAACCAGGCACCATGGAAAGATGGGATCTGGGATATGAAGAGGTGCTTAAACATAAATTTCCCCGACTAATTCACTGCCGTGTCAGTGGATTTGGTGCAGACGGCCCTCTTGGCGGATTTCCTGGCTATGATGCCATTATTCAGGCTATGGCAGGGTGGTTTAGCGTTAATGGCGAAACAGGGAGTACCCCAACTCGTTTGGGGCTGGCAATGGTGGATATGGGGACGGGCCTCTATTCAACTATCGCAATTCTGATGGCCGTTGCCGAAAGGGAAAAATCAGGGCAAGGGCAGTATCTTGATATGACGCTCTATGATTGCGCTGTTTCGCTTATGCACCCGCATATTGTGAATTATAATTATTCCGGCAAAGTGCCGGTGGCAACAGGTAATTCCCATCCCAATATAAGCCCTTATGACACCTACCGGACTAAATCTGTGGATATATTCATTGGAGCCGGTAACAACAGAGCTTTTGGGAAGTTGTGTAATGCTCTGGGTAACCCTGGTCTAATTGACGATGAGCGCTTTATCAATAATATTGATCGGGTTAATAATCGTGATGAACTAAAGGCTGAGCTGGAATCGAGCTTGATGAAGATAGATGGTAATGAGATCGCCATCCATCTGGCAAAAGCCGGGCTTGCAGCGGGTCCAATTCATGACACGGCACAGGTAGTTGCCCACCCACATACGATTCATCGAGAAATGAGCATCGATGACGATGGGTACAAGATGACAGGAACGCCAATCAAACTCTCACGCACACCAGGCTCCATACGTCGCAAGCCGCCAAAGTATGGTGAGCACACTGATGAATTACTGAGAAGTTTTGGTTTCAGTAACGAGGAAATAAGTGAGCTGGTAGATAGCAAAACGGTCTTGAAAAAGCGCGAGAAATAGACCCGTCCAATAGTAAGTTTTTAAGACACTCCCTAACCTCCTGATATATATAATTAATTCGAATATATTGTGGTTTTTTTACAATGATTTTTTTGGCTTGCAAGTTACTGATATGCTGTTATAGTTATGTACAACACTATATTAGCGTTGGGGCGGTAACCAGTGAAGATTACCTGGAATAAGAAAGAACCGATTTATCTCCAGCTCCGAGATCGGCTGGTTGAGGTGATTATGGATGGGGTCCTGATAGAGGGGGATGCCTTACCCTCTGTTCGACAGTTTTCAAGCGAACTTAGAATTAATCCCATTACCGTTTCCAAAGCGATACAAATTTTAGTAGATGAAGAGCTGGTCGAGAAAAAACGGGGGCTTGGAATGTATGTGCTTGCAGGTGCTAAAGGAAAACTTTCTAAACTGGAAAGGGCCAAATTTCTTCAACAAGAATGGCCGCAAATGTCTGAACGAATTAAAAGGTTGGGGTTGGGCCTGGATGAATTACTTGTCAGCTCGCAATCTGGCGAAGACAAACCTGGTGAGGACGAATGATGAACACTATCGTTGAGGCCAGCAATTTAGAAAAGCGTTATGGAAGTTTTAAAGCGTTGGATGGGGTGGACCTGACTATTTCCAGTGGCTCAATTGCCGGGTTGATTGGTCCCAATGGCGCAGGATAAACTGCGGCGCTAAAATCTCTGATAGGTCTTTGTGATGTGGAGGGCGATCTTATGGTGGCCGGAAGAGATCCCAGGGAAATTCGTCATAAACTAATGAAAGAAGTGTGCTTTATTGCCGACGTCGGAATTCTCTGCAAATGGCTATTGGTATGCAGTAAGTGTTAGCTCAATACATAGATTAATTGCATGTCCTTAGTAGCATTATGAGCAATAGCAAAAGAACTACCTCATCAATTGATTACCTGCGAAGCGGATTAAGGTCATTTAGGATGAAAACTCCTAAATCTGAATCTCTAATTGAGGAGATCTGCGGAAGGCCTATCAGGCAAGCATCTAATAAAGTAACTAACCTTGAAGAACTTAATCGGGATCGTGTATTGTAGTCTGCGAGAAAACAGTTGACAGCATTTCAGAATTCAAATAGAGTCGCGCGCTCTAAATTCTTTTGTTCAGGAAGAGTGATGATTAACTCAGTACTTCAGGTAATACTGACAACCGCAACAGCATTTAATGCAGCGGCACGTCGTCTTTCGCGTGCGTTTATCCCAACGGAGATGCCAGGTACTGAATAAAAACTTTTAAGTAAAGAATTCAAAAACCTCTAAGAGTCTCCTGCCTTAGAGGTTTTTTTTGCCTGTGGAAATGAGCATATGAATATCAATGAAATAGAATTTGCCTCTCGATTCTCCTGGCCTGCTCTAGAGGAGCAGGAGCTGCCGTTTGGTGTGTTGAGATATTCAAGCGGATCCAGAAAAAGAATCAACTCGTTAAATTTATTGTCACATTTTGACGCAGAGCCAGCAGAAGTGATTTCAAGTGCCGAGACTTTTTTTGAGCGTAGAAATGCTCCGCCAATGGTGCGTGTAATCACTTGTGAATCCGCAACCAACACTGCTTTGCTCAAACTTGATAGTTGTTTGCAGCGTCGCAGTTATCTAGTTGAAGGGGAAACCCATGTGATGACAATTTCGCGTTTGTCATTTCCTCCCCATCTTTTAGATATTGGCCTGGAAAGCTGTGGAATATTTTCACTTTCCAATTGGTTGAAAATTTATTATCGAATCAGTGAACTACCGCGGTTAGAGCGAGAAATTCACAGTCGAATGCTTGGGAAACTGCGAGTTGGTAGTTGTTTTTTAGCGGCGATGGACGAGTCAGGTGAACCACTGTGCTGTGGATTCGGCACGTTAGTAGGTAACTCCGTCGGATTGTATAACCTCGTGACTCGCAGTGATGTCAGGGGTAAGGGGTATGCGACAAAATTGATTAGAAAGCTGCTGTCATGGGCCGCGAATAAAGAAGTGGGATATGCCTATTTGCACGTCGAAACGAATAACCTCCCAGCAATAGAGCTTTATCAGAAGTTAGGGTTCGAGGTTTATTACTCTTACTGGTACAGGACAAGTCACATCGGTTAATAATTAGGGAGCTCACATTAAGACTATTGAGGTTGAAAATAGTTTGGGCATCACGTTTTGTAATCGCCAAGCTGTTGTCATTGAAAAAGGTAAAGAAAATTATGTATGGGATGAATCTGGGGTGAAGTGTCTGGATTTTACTTCCGGTTGGGGGGTGACCTGCCTAGGACATTCCCATCCAGTTATAACTGCCGCGATAACTGATCAGGCGCAGAAAATAATTCAGAATCCAAACTCAGGTTATACTTACTCACCTTCCAGAGAAAAATTGCTCTCGGTTCTAAGCGAAGTACTACTGCAAAATTTGAGTAAGATCTTCTTTGCCAATAGCGGTGCCGAGGCGAATGATGCTGCGATAAAACTGGCTAGAAAAATAACTGGAAAAACTAGGATTGTTTCAACTGAAGGTTCGTTTCATGGGAGAACCTTTAATACCTTGTCGGTCAGCATCGGACGTGACAATACCAGACAATACTTGCCTTCTCTGCCGACAAACAAATTTGTTCCCTTTGGCGACATCTAGAACATGAGAGCTACTGTTGATTGCAAAACGGCGGCGGTGATCCTAGAGCCAGTTCAGGGGGAGTGCGGGGCGGAGTGCGTATTCCAAATGCAAACTATCTGGCAGAAGTAGCTGAGTTGTGCCGCCGTAAAGGCGCTTTGTTGATTATAGATGAGATTCAAACCGGATTCTGCCGGACAGAAAAGTTCTTTGCGTTAGAACACAGTGATCAGTCGGTCGCGCCGGACATGCTTACTATGGGAAAAAGAATGGCGGGTGGATTCCCATTTGCGGCCTTTGCTATAAGCGCAGCAGTTGATGCAAAAAATTCATCGCGGTAATCATGGTGGCACATTTTGTGGTAACCCACTTGGCTGTGCGGTAGCCACTGCAGTGGTCAATTACTTGGTTGAAAACAATATCGCCAAACGAGTTACCGTAACTGGTGAGCGGTTGTTGGCTGGCTTACAATTACTCACAATTAAATACTCGTACATCATAGCTTCAGTTCGAGGCAGGGGGCTACTTGCAGCGATCGAGCTACAGCACGACGCCTTGGTAAGCCAGGTAACAGAACATTGTCTAGCCAAGGGGTTTTTAGTTACGCCAACTCGCAATGCAGTGATTCGTCTTATTCCAGCTCTAATAGTAGGTGAAGAGGAGTTGGCTGTATGTGTGAAAATTCTGAATGAGGTCCTGTCTGCATTAAATAACGAGCAAGCAAAAGAAAGGGTTACTGATTGCAAGGTCGCTTGAGTTAATATGCAGCGTTACTAGAAGAATTTTGAACAGGGTGAGGGTATGACGAACACTGAGGTAATAATCGGCAAGCCGCGGGAGCTAATCGCGGGTGGAGCTTTATGAATCCAGGTGGTGGTGAGCAATTTGACATCGATAAACTGTTTTCAGTAGAGGGCAAGCTGGCATTAATAACTGGTGGCAGCAGTGGGCTGGGTCTAATGATGGCCAAAGGTTTGTTACAAAATGGAGTCAGGGTAATTATTGCGTCCCGCAAACAGGAAAAGTGTGAGTTGGCACTTTCTGAGCTAGAACAGTACGGTGACTGTATTGCAATTGCTGCTGACGTTACAAATACCAAGCAACGCAATTCTCTGGTTGATCAAGTGAACAAGCAGGCTGGTGGATTATCAATATTAGTTAACAATGCTGGCGCAAACTGGGGAGCAACCTTGGAAGATTATCCTGATGAGGGTTTCGCTAAGGTCATTGATACCAATCTAAATGCGGTCTTTTCTCTCATCAGAGATTTGATCCCCGCATTGCAAACGGCAGCCACGGAGCAAGACCCTTCCCGCGTAATTAATATTGGTTCTATGGATGGATTGCAGGTTCCTGTCGTGCAACGGATGCCGACGTATGCTTATTCAGCCAGCAAGGCCGCACTGCACCATCTGACACGCACGTTGGCAGTAGATTTGGCGGCAAAAAACATCACTGTCAATGCAGTAGCACCCGGCTTTTTTAAATCCAAAATGACTGATTATGTATTTGAACATTATCTCAAGGATATTGAAGATGACTGTCCTTTGCATCGAGTAGGTCAACCTGAAGAGATTGTGGGCATTATGATCTATCTATCTTCTAGAGCTGGTGCGTATACCAATGGCACAGTTATTCCTGTAGACGGTGGCACTAGCATCAGCAAAGGCAAGAGAGATTGGAGCGATTAGATTAGTTTTCTCACTGAGAAGGAGTAAAGATGAGCTTATTCAGCCTGAAAAATAAAGTGGCAATAATTACTGGGTCGACCAAAGGTATCGGCAAGGCTATTGCGTGCAGAATGGCTGAGCAAGGTGCGAAAGTGGTGATTTCCAGTCGAAATCAGGACGCTTGTGATGAGGTGGCAGCTGAAGTTCGCGGTGAGGGTGGTGAGGCACTTGCCATTGTCTGCAATATCAATCACCAGGAACAGCTACAGAATCTGGTTGAGCAAACTAAACAACAATTTGGCAGCGTTGATATTCTGGTTTGTAATGCTGCTTTAAACCCTTACTTTGGTCCGTCTCAGGACATTCCCGATGCAGCTTTCGATAAGGTAATGCATGCCAATATTGGAAGTGTGCATCGGTTATGCCAGTTGGTTTTACCCGATATGGCCAAAGCCGGAGGCGGTGCAGTGATTATTGTCTCCTCTATTGGCGGACTAAAAGGTACTTCGCAACTTGGTGCTTATGCGATCTCCAAGGCGGCGGATATGCAGATCGCCAGAAATCTAGCGGTGGAGTGGGGGCCGTCTAATATCCGTGTAAATTGCATCGCACCTGGACTGGTGCGTACGGAATTTTCCCGCGCTTTGTGGGAAAATCCGGAAATCTACGAAGCCACTGTATCTAAATATCCGCTGCGTAGAATTGGAGAGCCGGATGAAATTGCCGGGGCTGCTGTAATGCTGGCTTCGGATGCAGGAAGTTTTACGACAGGTCAAACAATAGTCATCGATGGTGGTGGTACAATCGCGGGCTAAGGTCTAATTTATAATGTGTGTCGAGGGAGAAGCTCCAGATGATGGATTTGGGATTGTCAGATGAATTGGTGGACGTGCGTGAAAAAATACTCACTTTTGTAAATGAGAAAGTGGACGCGGTTGAACCGGAATATCATCACGAGGTCGGAGTAGGCGATAGGTGGTCTCACACCCCAAGACAGGATGAAATTCTCAATGCGTTAAAAGCTGAAGCGAGAGAGCTCGGTCTATGGAATTTCTTTCTGCCGGAAAGCCAGGGTGGGGCAGGAATCTCAAATCTGGAATATGCGCATCTGGCTGAGATTATGGGGCGTAGCCGATTGGCGTCGGAGGCGTTCAACTGCAGCGCACCAGATACCGGTAATATGGAAGTGCTGGAACGCTATGGGTCGGAAGAACAGAAAGAGCAATGGCTTAAACCGCTTTTGGCAGGTGAAATTCGCTCTGCGTTCGCGATGACCGAGCCGGGTGTAGCGTCCTCTGATGCGACGAATATTTCCTGTGCGGCAGTTTTAGATGGTGATGAGTGGGTAATAAGTGGCGAGAAGTTTTACATCTCTGGTGCAGGAGATACTCGCTGTAAAATCATGATCACGATGGTAGTTACTGACCCGAATGCCCCCAAACACAATCGTCAATCCCAAATCCTGGTACCAATGGATGCAGAGGGTGTGGAAGTGGTCAGGCCAATGGAGGTGTTTGGGCGGGATGACGCCCCCCATGGTCATATGCATATTAAGTTTCACAATGTTCGCGTACCGGAAAGCAATATTATTTTGGGACGTGGACGTGGTTTTGAAATTTCCCAGGGGCGCCTTGGCCCGGGGCGTATTCATCACTGTATGCGTTCGATTGGCGCGGCGGAGAAAGCCCTGGATTTGATGTGTAAGCGTGCCGTGAGCCGTGAGGCTTTTGGTAAGCCGCTTGCTGAACTGGGTGCAAATTATGACATTATTGCTGATTGCCGTATTGAAATTGAAATGTGCCGATTGTTAACTTTCAAAGCGGCCTGGTTGATGGATACCATTGGCAATAAAGCGGCGCGTGCTGCTATTTCTCAGATTAAGGTGGCTGTGCCGAATATGGCATTACGGGTTATTGATCATGCGATACAGTTGCATGGGGCTGCTGGTGTTTCTCAGGATTTTCCTTTGGCTGCGCTTTGGACTAGTCAGCGTACTTTGCGGTTGGCGGATGGGCCGGATGCGGTGCATCGTAGGTTGATTGCTCGAAAAGAATTGGCTAAATACAATTAGCTTTGTTTTAGGCTCGATTTTAATTAGCAACGAGTTAGACATGAGATTGGTAACCCTTGTTGTGACACGCCGTGAATACATCCCTGTAGGCTCTTCGCCCGCTCTCTGCGAACGAAGGTCACCACAAGGAATACTAAACCCATGTCTTCGGCTTCAGTGGCTTGGCGGCATAAAGAAACCTTGGTCTCTTGCCTGTGTCTGAGTCTGTTAGTGTCATTATTCCTACCTATAACCGTATTCATACACTTGGTAGGGCGTTGGATTCTGTGTTTTCCCAAACCCTGCTACCAGCAGAGATTTGTGTGGTTGATGATGGTTCGACCGATGGGACAGCATCATGGTTAGCGCAACAGTTTCCTACGGTTAATACGATTGTGCAGGAAAACCAGGGGGTGAGTGCGGCTCGGAACGGGGGAATTGGGGCGACGAGTGGGAAGTGGCTTGCGTTTCTTGATTCGGATGACGAGTGGTTGCCGAAAAAATTGGAGATGCAGTTGCAGGCGCTGCATGATAATCCGCAGTATCTGTTGGTGCACACTGAAGAGATTTGGATACGGGACGGGGTGCGGATTAATCAGTTGGACAAGCACCGAAAACAGGGCGGTGAGATTTTTGAGAAGTGTTTGCCGCTTTGCGCGATTTCTCCTTCATCGGTGGTAATGGATAGAGAACTGCTGCTTGCGGTGGGTGGTTTTGATGAAGACTTGCCGGCTTGTGAAGATTATGATCTTTGGCTGAAAATCTGCTGTCGTAATTCAGTGTTGTATTTAGATCAGCCCTTGATTAGAAAATACGGTGGGCATGAAGATCAACTTTCTAAAAAACATTGGGGCATGGATCGCTTTCGAGTGAGGGCATTGTCAAATATTTTGCAGTCGGGCTTTTTGAGCCTCTCACATTATCAGGCGGCCCAAGCCATGTTAGTGGCAAAGAGTGTCATTCTGCAAGCTGGTGCCGAGAAGCGTGGCAACGGTGAGCGAGCGGAGTATTATCAGCAGCTTATCGAGCGGCATTCATGAAAACTGTATCGGGGCGGTATTGCAACTAATGAAAAAAGCCTGTCCTGTTAATTTAGTGGTTGCTCATACTTTAGAGGCGAAACTTCTTATTCAAGTATTTGGGTTGGAAAAACTGGAACACGATCCCTATCCCTTGTACAAAAATGATTCCGGTCTGGCGCTGATTGTTGCTGGTATGGGGAGTGAGCGAACAGGCGCTGCTGTGGCAACTCTCGGAAGCAGGCAGAAGGACTTGCGTAACAGGGTTCGCGGATGGCTGAACATTGGTATTGCTGGTCACCAGCATGAAACGCTGGGGCGTGGATTGTTAGCACATAAGATTAGTGATCGGCTTAGCGGAAAATCCTTTTATCCGCCTATGCTGCTCAAAGAAGATTTGTCATCTTCTGATGTCATCACTGTTGATCAGCCGGAATTGGACTATCCTGAAAACGCGGCTTATGAAATGGAGGCGTTCGGTTTTTATAACGCCGCTTGTCGTTATTCCACCAGTGAGCTGGTTCAGGTTTACAAAATTATCTCGGATAATCCATTCAACTCAGTTGAGGGTGTTAATCAAAAAACGGTTTCACAGTGGTTCCTCAATAATGTGGATAATATAACCCGCTTGCTGGCGAGATTGGCTGAACTGGTCGTAAAAACTAATACGCAAGTTGGTTTGCCAAAGGAAGTTGACGAGTTCTCATCTCAGTTGCATTTCAGCAGAACTCAGAAAATCCAACTTAGCCGGTTGATTCAACGCCTCTACGCATTGGGTAGAGCAGATTTTCTTGAAGCACGACCCCCACGCTCATTCCGTGACGCGAAACAATTTATTCATGCGCTTGAAAAACACGCTGACCGGGTCAGTGACAGTCTGGAGCAGTAGAAGCATGTTTTCAGCAGTCTATATTGAAGAGGAAGTCGCAGATTCACCAAGGGTAGAGTCATTATTGGCCCGTTTTCCTGATATTCCGCATATAAAGTGCGGGCGTTATGGTGAAATTTTTAACCGCAAAGCACAAAACTTCAGACTGCAAAAAAGCAACCCGGCATTAATACTTGCCAAGAAATACGGAAATCTGGTTTTGCCGGCGCCTGATGGATATGGATTCAATGACTGCCAGAGCTATTATTTTTCACATATGCTTAATTGTGTGTACGACTGTCGCTACTGTTTTTTACAAGGTATGTATCGCTCGGCAAACTATGTGCTTTTTGTAAACTATGAGGATTTCGCCGACTCTATTGGAGAAAAAGTCAAGACCGAAAACGCCGCGACTGTTTTCTACAGCGGCTACGATTGTGACAGTTTGGCGCTGGAGCCAGTTAGTTCTTTCACTGAATATTTTGTGCCTTTTTTTTCCAGTGCACACAATGCAACACTGGAAATACGCACCAAGAGCACACAGATTAGAAACCTGTTAACTAGTGAACCCTCGCCTAATATTGTTATCGCCATGAGTTTTACGCTGGAAGAGATGGCTAATAAATGGGAACACAAAGTGCCTTCTATTGAAAAGCGCCTAGCGGCACTTGGGAGATTGCAAGATCAGGGCTGGCCAGTGGCGATTAGATTTGAGCCATTGATACACCAGCCAGGTTTAACGCTGGCTGCTTACCAGCACTTATTTGATAAGGTATTTGACGTCATTGACCCAGCGAAACTTCATTCAGTTAGCACAGGGGTATTCCGAATGCCGCAGGAATTTTACAAAAACATTGTAAAGCTTTATCCTGATGAAGAGCTCTTTGCCAGAAAAACTAGTGTTGATCAGGGAATGGTATCGCTGAGCACAGGCGGCGAAGATGCAGCATTGGAAAGCGTGAAGAATGCACTTCTCCAGTATGTCAGTTCGGAACAATATTACCATTGTGTTTAATAAAATCTAAAAAATTAGAGATTAATCTACAAGAAGAACATAAGGATAAAGAGAGTAGCTCCGCGGATAGGATTTGAGATAGGTTATGTGCCAGTTATCATCAGTGCTTATCACCTTGAGGACTACAGCAGTAACGGCAGTGGTTGAATGCAACAGTCAGACTCGGCGTGTACTAATGAAGTCTGGACGGATACTTATTATTCAGACATAGAATAATGGAACCTCTGTCGGGACTCCCTCATAAACTCAACTACATCCCTCTTGTGCGGGTGTGTGAGGGACTAACTTGTCAGCACTATCGACCAGCTTCTTAGGGTTGCATGCTCGTTATTGGCTTCTAAAGCAGTTGTTTAGAATCATCAAATTGAAAAATTATGTCATCCCTGAATCGGGATAGACGGGAGAAAAGGAATGAATTTTCGCATTATACGGTTGACTGCATTGCTCACGTTCATGGTCGGGTTGACCATAACTCACAGTTTCGGCCAGGAGGTTAATACGCCCAGAGATTTCGATGCGGAGATTGAAGCCGCCTTGCGATCAGCCAAGACGGCGGCGGGTTTTGAATTTCTTGGAACGCTCAATCGGATTTGCCTGCTTCCGGCGAGTGGTGGCTTAAACACCAGCGACAACCTGCCAAGATATGTAAGAGACCCCGGCAGCATACCGCCTCGCGAGGCTTGGTATGCTGAGCCCGCTAAAGTGTATGATAATCTTTATTTCATCGGCGGCAGGGTGCACTCGTCTTGGGCGCTGACGACAAGTGACGGCATTATTATTATTGATACGATCTACCCTTATAACTCCGAAGAGTTGATCATTGGCGGGTTGGAGAAGCTCGGCCTCGATCCTGCGGACATCAGATATGTCATCATTTCCCACGCACATGGAGACCACATCGGAGGCGCCCAGATACTGCAGGAACGCTACGGCGCTCAAGTCGTCATGGGCGCTGCGGATTGGGATTTAGTTGAAACCTATCCGAATCGTTATAAAGGCATGGCGCCAACGCGCGACGTAGTAGCGAGTGATGGGATGCAACTTTTACTCGGCGACAGCATTGTCTCACTATGGGAAACCCCTGGCCACACACCGGGTGCGCTGTCTTATACGTTTACCGTTTTCGATAACGGTAGGCCAGTGAGCGTAGCGTATTCAGGTGGCACCGCTTTCAACTTTGTGAACAACACCCCAGATCCCGGAATCGAGAATTTTCAGATATATATTGATTCGCAGCAGCACATCGCTCAGCAAGCAGAGGCGGTCGATGCCTCTGTGATTCTTTCTAACCACTCAGAGTTCGACAATGCGGTCAATCGAAACAGGATGCTCGCAGGTCGTGGGGACGGCCCACATCCCTATGATGTAGGAAAAGAGTTGGTGCAGCGCTATTTCCAAGTCATGGAGGGGTGCGCTCGCGCAGCGCAGATTCGGCTCGAAAAAGAGCTTTTCTAAAACCCAGCGCTTAGATAGTGTTTTTTCTCAAGGAAGAAGCTTGGACTCAGGAGTCCGCAATTTTTGAATTTTACTCTTCATTCTAGGACAAGTAGTCTTGTCACATGCCCCCCCAGGCGGGGCATAGTAAAGAGGGTGCATCCGTGACAAGTTGTCGCAGTACCCTTGTTATCCTGTTACTTTGCCCGGCAAACTGCGATAATCCGTCCCATAAATAGTACTATACTAGTGAATTCAACCGCTTAACCGGATGAGGAAATGATATGAAAATGCCAGGTTTGATACGATTAATTGCCGTTATCAGCGCTTCAGTTACCTTTCAGGCTGCAGTGTTTGCCCACACGGCACTAGTAGAAGCCACGCCCGGTGATGGATCAACGGTTATAGCGCCGCCTGCCAGTATAAATTTGGTATTTACAGAATCGGTGCAATTAGTGAAATTTGAAGTAATGGGGACTGGCCACGAGATGCCAACGGAATTCAAACCAAACACCGAAGCACGTGAAAGCATCTCAGTGGTAACACCTGGCATGCATGCTGGAAATTTCACGGTCAATTGGGCAGTTATCGGTGCAGATGGTCACACCGTGACAAACAGCTATGCTTTCGTGGTTGATCCGACTATGGCTGAAGACGATCATGCCGAAGGTGGTCACGCAGATCATCATGATGAAGGTGGTCACGCAGACCATCATGGCGACGGCGGGGCTAACCCTCACTAGAACTTTAGTAGTTTTCAATGTACGTACTCCCAAATATTTGGGAATTTGCCAGCGTAATAAGCAAGTTTTTTCTTTACGTTTCTGTCGCCAGCATCGCTGGTGGTAGCTTTTCGCTTCTGTTTTTTCACGACGACCGTCGTTTAATAATCCAACGTCACTTAATTTATATCCTGGTGGGGTCACTACTGGGATTTCACGCCGTGGTATTTTATTTCCTTTTTCAGATTGGTTTGATTAACGATGCAGGGTTGGCAGGTATTTTGGACTGGGATATGGCCCAGTTTCTCTTTACTCTCCCGCTAGGTGAAGCAACCTTGCTGAGACTAGGCGGATTCATCCTGGCTCTGCTTGGTAGCGTTCTTTTGCTGCGCTATACGAACCAGCTGAATCGGGCGCCAGGCCGAAATTTTTATCGAATTATCATTAATATTGCCGGCATTTCACTGGTAGTGATAGCGCTTAGTTTTCAAGTAACTGGCCACGTATCACAGTTGAGTTTGACAGCCCAGGCTGCAATTACTGTGCATGTGATTGCGATTGCTTTGTGGTTAGGTACCTTATTCCCACTCTACTCGCTATCTAATGATTGTCCCCTTGAAAGACTGCAATTGACTATGAAACGCTTCGGATATTTTGCTATTTACATTGTTGCGCTGTTAGTTTCTTCGGGCAGTTTGATGTTGCTGCAGTTGTTTGAATCACCGGTTGAATTATTGTCAAGCGTTTACGGCAGGTCGGTGATGATCAAATTGATTCTTGTCCTTGCGTTGCTTTTGTTTGCGGGCTTAAACAAGGTGTATCTTGTGCCTCATTTGATTTCCGGTAATAGTATCGAACAGCTTAGAAAAAGTATTAAAACTGAAATGTTGGTTGGGACTTTGATACTACTAGTCACTTCCTACTTCTCTACAGTGGTAGGGCCGGCAGAACACTAGAACGAACTTAAGAGGTGAAGTGGGCAGTGTTTTACCAGATAGTGGGGCTGAGCGGGCCGGTATTCTGGTGTCAAATGTCATTGTGTAGATCGACAATAAGTCAGTAAAAAGTAGCCGCGAATTGCGCAATATAGTTGGCCTGAAGCGGCAAGATCAGGAGGTTAGCCTTGTGCTTTATCGTGACGGCGTGCAACGTAACATCAGCGCAGTCATTTGCGGTAATCAGGGGCAAGCTTCTGCGAACGATACGCGGCCAGCCACAACATCTCAGTTTAGAGGGGCCGAGTTAAGGTCAGCCGAAGGCGATGTGGATGCAGTAGGCGTGGAGGTGGGTATGGTTCAGTCTAGTTCTAACGCATGGAATGCAGGGCTCAGGCAAGGGGATGTGATAATTGAGGTCAACCGTGAACAAATAAAAGATGTGCCTGGATTCAGCCAAAAGGTCGAATCACCGGGGCAGTTTACTGCGCTGACAGTACTAAGAGAGGGCAGGCGCATGCTGTTAATCCTGCCTGGATAAATCTAGATCAATAAGTTTCTGGGGGTGCCTAAGCCATCGCCCTAAATAGTATCCCCTTCTGGCCGACTTATATGCTCATATAAGTCGGCTTTTTTTGATTTATTCCCAGTGTGAGCTTGGGGTTTTTTCCCATAACTTGTTGATCGTAATAGGTTCTGCGATTATCATTCGCTGACGCTGATACCACTGGCTGTACTTGCTGTAAATAAGAAAAAAAGAGAGCTTAATTTTTGCAAGACTTCAAAACATTTTGTTGTGCACTAAAGTATTTCGCCATCATCTTGGCATTTACCTGCCCCCTATCTCTCCTGGCCCAGAGTGAAACGACTCTTAAGCTGGCGGATGTTAACTCGGCCCCTGACTACACTGAGTTCGTGGATTGGCTTAGAACCTCTGCGGATGAAAAAAAGATACCCGGCGCTGCGTTAGCCATCGTGTCGAGGGAAGGCATACTGCATCTCCAGACGTGGGGGGTGAAAAGTGTTGCCGATACTGCTGCAGTTAACACCGATTCAATATTTCGTATTGCCTCCATGTCCAAAACATTTGCGGGAACTGCTGCTGCGTTGTTGGTGGATCAACATTTGCAAAGCTGGGACGTACAAATGAGCGATTTGTTTCCCCAGTTGCAGATTGGTACCAGAAGCTCATCGCAAGCGATAACCCTGAAACATCTTGTAAGTCATTCTACTGGATTGATGCCGCATTCTTATTCCAACATGCTGGATGCCGGTGTTGCATACGAAAAAATTAGAGAAAAATTCGGGCAGATACCCACAGTGTGTGCTCCGGGTAAGTGTTATGGCTATCAAAATGTTGTATTTTCTCTCATTGCGGATGTGGTGGAGGAGAGTACTGGCAGTTCCTATGCAGACTATATAACTGAGGAGCTTTTTGTGCCACTAGGAATGCTCACTGCATCGGTAGGAATTGATTCTTTTAAGGATAACCCCCAAGCCACATTACCCCATCAAATGGTAAGAGGCAGCTGGAGAACAGCATCGACAAATCCCGCTTACTATACGACTGCCCCAGCGGCAGGTATTAACGCCAGTGTTCTCGATATGAGCTTGTGGCTACGCGCGAATCTTGGTGCTTTCCCGAAAGTAATGTCCGCAAAATTTCTCGCTGAGTTACATGAGCCGGTTATCCCCACTCCCCGTGGGAACTATTTCAATCGTTGGAGCGGTTTAGAGAATGCTTATTACGCTAGGGGTTGGCGGGTGTTTGATTACAAGGGTATGCGTGCCATTCATCATGGCGGGGGGGTAAGAGGTTATCGCTCGGAAATGGCGTTTGTGCCAGACGGGAACATTGGTATGGTATTGTTATTAAATGCCGACTCAAAGCTGGCTAATGACGTGGTTCCTGCATTTCTGAATAGTTTACGGTAATCTTCAAAGCTAACAACCGCATAGAACCCCAAAGGATATCCATGAGTTCAGTCATCGACTTATTGAAGTCACACCGCAGTATAAGAAAATTTACCGAACAAAAAATTGCTGCCGATTTATTTCAGGAAATAGTTGTTGCTGGCCAGGCCGCAGCGACTTCTAGTTTCTTGCAAGGTTCAACAATCATTAAGGTGAATAACCCGGCAACACGAACGCAAATTGCAGAGCTTGCTGGCAATCAAGGTTATGTTGAAACTGCGGCTGAGTTTCTGGTGTTCTGTGCGGATTTGAAAAGAGCAGGTAATTACTGTGAAGAATACGGCAGGCAATTTGAAGGGGACTACACCGAACATTTTATTATCGCAACAGTTGATGTAGCACTCATGGCACAAAATATGGTTACCGCTGCCGAATCAGCTGGCTTGGGAATTTGTTATATCGGTGGTATCCGCAACGATCCTGATCAGATGACGAAGTTGCTCAAGTTACCAAATGGAGTGTATCCCGTGTTTGGTCTGTGCCTTGGATACCCGGATCAGGATCCTGGAGTGAAACCACGCCTACCAACTTCAGTAATTGTTAAACAGGAATGCTATAACGAGGAAGGTGATAAAGAAGTGATCGCCGAGTACGATGAGCGGGTAAAGGAATATTATCGAATTCGCACAGGAGGTGGGCATGGAATAAGATGGACTGAACAGGTTTCAACCTTACTGTCAGAAAAAGTCCGGCCCCACATGAAGGCGTTTTTGGCAGCTCAGGGTTTTAAATTTAAATAGCGATTTAGCGTCTAAACCCATTTGATGGCAATACTTCTTCCCGTACAACTCTGTTCGACTCTGTAGTTACGGACGGCGGAATTGCAGTGGCTCCAAATGCAAACTTGAACTGACCGCTTACTAGTTGGTCGGCACTGCTTACCACGGACCACTTGGCAAGGTAATAAGCTGCGGCTGGGAGCTGCGTCGAAAGGGGAAAAGTAAAGTTGTGATTTACGAGTCCTGGTGTATAGGGGAGTCCAATATCTACCCATTTTCCATCCGCGTTGTAGACTACTAACTTCAAAAAACGCATCTCTTCAGGAAATCCAAAAGTAATCATTTTGGGTGCTTCGGCTAGAACAGAGTCATCAGCGGGATACGTATCGGCTAATGGCATTCCGCCACCATGAGAGTGTTGAGCATTAACGACACCGCATAGAGCTATGCCAACGATCAAATAGAATCCCTTTAATACCAGAATTATTGTGCTTTTCACGTTTACATCCCTCCTTACAAATGATTGATCCATCAACAGAATCTGCTAGGTAGAATAAAGCAGGATTCAATCTATTACAATTTTCAATAGACTACTCTCAGAACATCAGTGATGTAAATAAGTTACCCAAAGTAGACCATGCATTGTCGCGACAACGCACAGAGATTTCCTTGCTCATCAAACACTCTGCCCGATTGGCGGGTATATCCATCGGCCGCCGCATCCACTTGGAAATCCAAATAGAACCAGTCACCTTTGATGGATTCAGGTGGTTTGATAAATTCTAGCGACCAGGTTAATGAACTGGCAGGTACCGGCGGTCGGTCGAAATGGGAAAGAATCACCGGTGGTGGAATATCAGCGATGGTTAGGATTTTCTCGGCAGGGAAATCTGTTAAATCAATGCGGTGACGAACCCACATGTTTAATTTTCGATTAGGCTTTCCTGAAAATGGTATACCTCCGCCAAGCCAGAAACCTTCAAAATATTGCAAGAATGAAGGAGTCCCTTCCCAGTGTTCTGCAAACGAGATGCCTTCCGCTTTAGGTAACGGCTGAATTACTTCATCTGATGGCACTCGCAGGGCGTCACGGGGATTACCAAACGCGGCCATCATCTGCACGCAAATGCCCCCCCCGCCAATTACATCGGCACTGGCCTGGGTAACGTTTTTACCCTGCCTTGCAATCACCGGTGCAACAGAAACATCCCCTGCTGGCAGCGGAGCAATAAACGAAACCATCATTGAACGCAGTGGCTGGGGGTTTTGCATCAATTTGGCTATTCCACAGGTACCAAATGCCGCTGCCAGGCCGCCAAAAGCAGCTCTTCCCTGCGACCAAGAATCAGGGAAACTGGTGGTATTGTCAACGCTGTTTTTGAGTTTGCTGAGAATTGTGTGAATATCTGAGTCTTGCATAGTAATCTCTAACCTGGAGCTACTCGAATTGCTCCGTAAGTGCTTAGTGTGTAAAATTCTGACCTGTTAATTCAGTCTAGAGTTCAGCTTGAGTTCTAGCAGATTATTGGAATCGGGCAGTGAAATATTCTTCAATATTAAGTGTAACTGTTATCGACCTTTGCTTAACCCTTTTCACCATTCCTGTATTGGGGCAGCAATTTAGCGGCGCGGATAATGAAAAACCAGCGGATGTTACAGGAATTGCGGCTAAAACAGAAACTACTCCAGCTAATGACGCCGTCTTGGCTATAGCCCCGAGGCAATTGCTACTTTCATTCCCTGAGCGGGTTCGTCTGGTGAAACTCACTTTACATAACGAGCTGCGAAATTGGGTAGATATCAATTTTCGCTACGATCCATCCATTGTAGAGAACATCACCTGGTCTTTACCTTCATTACAATCGGCAACCTACTATACGGCTGACTGGGCCATTTTAGCCGCGAATGAACAACTGATAAAGGGTACCTTCAGTTTTGCCTTCGGGCCAGGCGCGGAAGCCCCCTCTGTTACCAAGCAAGCTGAGGCATTGTTACTTGATCTGAGCAATGGCAGACCGCGACGGGGTCAATCTATCGAGAATAGTGTTGATATCATCATAAATCGGGATCCACCTACCTTCGACCCGCCCTTCACAATCCAATTGGACGACGACTCGCGGCAAAACAGACAATAACACTCTGCTGATCGATCCTGAATTACAGTGAAAAGCATTTTGTTCGCGTGCAGATATGAATAAGTACTTATAGCGGACGGATCTTAGGCTAACTACCTACGTTCAGGGGCCTCGTATTAACGACCACAGGTTGCTGCTGGCGAGCAGACTAATTAATAAGACGGCAAGAGCAAAAGTGAACCATTGCAGTGCATAGGATAAATTAGTGTTTACATTGGGGTTAATGGCGGGCCAATGCCGCACTAGTCCACCAGGTTGACCTTCAGTTAAACGAACTTCAAAAGGGAATAGTTCTTCTCCCAATATCTCGGCGATGACATCTATTTCTAGAGTGCGCAGACGTAGCGGCCAAATAGTCGGGTCTATCTCACTGGGGATTATTCTTGCGCCTTCTTCACGGACGTAAATTTGTGCAGTTATTGACTGGGGCCCAGACACCGGACTCAAATTGGGTGGGGTATCAGGTGGCAGAATTCCAGAGGTCCAGCCACGGGAAACCAGCACCAGTGCGTTATTACTCTGTAATCTAAATGGTGTCACCACGCCGAAGCCAATTTGTGTGTCAAAAAACTCAGCCAGTAGCAGAATAGCCCGGTCGTTAATAAACTCGCCATTGAGCTCCACATGACGGTTTTGTAATTCAGGATTGGCTCGGTGCAGATGCCCGCTAGGTATTTCTTCTATGGGGCTGGCGTTGCCATTCAATTCAGACTCAAGCGCTTGTTGTGATTCATATTTCTCTGCGGCTCTATCCAGCTGCCAAAACCCAAGGCGCATAAAGGTGCCACAAGTGATGAGTACGCAAACCGCAACAATCCAATTGACCCGGATGTCTAGACTGCCAATATTCAGCTCGGTTCGACTTTGCAAGGTTTTAACGCCTGTATAGGTGATAATTGAATGGGAGAAAGAGGTTAAATCAGGCAGCAGAGAATTTCAATTAAATCAGTAGCACTGATATGCCTTACAACTAAATAATTAGCACCAAGGGCACCAGTCTACGCTGCCCCAGAGGATCGGGAAAAAGCGGTGAAGGTGGCTATGGCTAACTTGGGAGCAAAACCAAGCAGTCGCAAGCTGAGTGCGATATTAATGCCGATGACCAATGCCATAGCCAAAGCATGCACGGTAAGCGTGCCGAAAAAAGCCACACCGGATTCTCGCATCCAAATGCTAAAACCGGTTTCCTCAAATCTGGCCAAGGTTTCCAAATTTTGATCCCTGATTTAATTATCCGGCACACTTAAAGTGCCTGGAAGGCAACTGTTGACTAATATTCTCAGCGTTTCTATGTCAGTAGGGGGTCGATAAATCGTTCCATTTCCCTGCGTAAGGCCGGATCTGGCAATCGGCCGCGTGCTGCAGCTATATTGTCTTCAGCATGATGCGGTTTTGTGGTTCCGGGAATTGGTATCGTGGTGGCGGGATGGGACATGATATATTTCAGAAATACCTGAGCCCAGGAGGTGGCGTCGATATCAACGGCCCAATCCGGGAGAGGTTTGTCACCAACAGCGTTAAACAGTCTACCCCGGCCGAATGGCAGGTTTACGAGTACGGCTAACCCTTTGTCGGCTGCCAGAGGTAAAACGCGCTCGGCTACATTACGATTTCCCAGAGAATAATCCACCTGAATAAATTGCAGCACGTTATTTTCTATGATTTCGACCATGGCATCATATTGCCTGTCGCTAGAAGTGGTTACGCCGATGTAGCGAAAACGCCCCTGTTCCTGCCAGGCTCGCATGGTTTCCAGTTGAATAGAGGTGCCACGCAAATTGTGAATTTGCATTAATTCAAAACTATTTCCGCCGAGCAACTCAAAAGATTTTTCCATTCTTTCGATTCCACTTTGGCGGTCTTCTCGATCAACCTTGGTGGCGACCCACAGGTCACCCCTGATTCCCAGGTCACGCATAATACCGCCAATTACCGCCTCTGAGTTGCCATAGTTAGGTGAGGTATCTACTACTTTCCCACCGAGTCGATGGTAGGTGGCTAAGGTGTCTAGGAATACTGATATTTCAGGTGAATCAGGCTCCGCACGGTAGTTTCGGCAACCAATACCGATACCTGGAATTTCTTGTCCGGTGGACGGAATCGTCACACTATTTAGTGGTGATTGAGCAAAAGCTGGTGCTATCGAACCAAATCCTGCCGCGATTCCTGCACTTGCTGTCGCTTTCACTAAGTGCCGTCGAGTAAGTTTCATATTCAGTGTTCCAGCTGGTTAGCCCAAAAAGTAGGGGTGATAGTGGCGCTACCGCAGCAATAATGTCAATACGCAATCGGATGAGCCCTAGCTAAAATGCTGTGATAGAATCCATGATTGTTAGTTTGCGAGAAGGCTATAGCCAAGAAAAATAAATGGAGATTCTTATGTTGGATGCACGACAAATGTTGTTTAGAGTCCTGGGCGGTGCTTTGCTGCTCCCCATCTTGCTCGTCAATGCTGCCATGGCAGCTGACAATAGCATGGTGCCTCGGACCGCGGACGGTTCGCCTGATTTTAATGGAATCTGGCAAGCCATTAGCACTGCTCACTATGATATAGAGCCCCATGCTGCGGATTTTCCACCCCTAGTTCAATTGGGCGCAATTGGTGCTATTCCAGCGGGGCTGGGAATCGTAGATGGTGGTGAGATACCTTATACAAGCGATGCAAGGGCCACGCAGGCGGAAAACCAAAGCCAATGGCTGGATATCGACCCAGTGGTGAAGTGCTACATGCCGGGTGTTCCCCGCGCCAACTACATGCCGTTTCCTTTTCAGATTATTCAATCACCAGAGCATGTGGTGATGGCTTATGAATTCGCCAGTGCCAGTCGCATAGTATATATGGACAGGCCAGATTTTGAGGCGCCAATATTGAGCTGGATGGGCCATTCCAGAGGGTATTATGAAGGGGATACTCTGGTCATCGATGTGACAGACCAGGTGCCTGACACTTGGCTAGATCATGCGGGTAACCATCACTCTGATGCGTTGCGGGTAACCGAGCGTTACACACACGCTGGGCCTAATATAGTTATGTATGAAGCAACACTAGAAGACCCGAATGTCTATACACGGCCGTGGACGATTAGTTTTCCGCTTTATCGCCGCATGGAGGAGAATGCCCAACTGTTGGAATTCAAGTGCGTTGAGTTCGCAGAGGAATTAATGTACGGCCATTTGAGAAAGCCTGAGGATTGATTCTATTGGGTTAGATAGGTTATAAAAAACCCGCCATGTGCGGGTTTTTTATAACGCAATAGCCGACATGTAGATATTAGTACCGGCTCTGCTCATCCAACTTTAATTGCTGATCCGCTAAAAACTTGAAGCGGTAAATTTTCAGCGCGCGATCAGGGAACTTATCAGCAAACTCTGGAGCGACGTGCATTTGCTCCACGACCTGGCACTGCGGTGCATATTTTCTGAAGTTTTCCAGGAGGAACTCCACGTCAAGAAAAGGGCTTTTTAGCGTGGCCATCACGTCGGCGTCAGGTTTAGATAATTGGCTGAGTTTTTCAGCACGGCGCCATAGTTTTTTTGCACATCGAAGCTACCCCGTTGGCGAGTTGGCGGATCGATGAGTAGGGTGTCGTAACGGCCAAATTGTTTTATTCTTCCCCAGGAACGGAAAATATTGTGGGGAATGGATTTAATCAGCTGCGCACCTTGTTGGTTTTGTTTGTGATTTTCTAGCCCCCAGTTAATACTGGTCTTACTCTTACCCACGTTAGTCACTTGCCTTACGCCACCAGCTAATGCGGCAACAGAAAGCGAACAGGCATAGGTAAATAAATTAAGTACATTACTGTCTTTGCAGTTTTGCTGAATCCATTCACGTAATGGCCGCATATCGAGAAACAAACCGCTATTTTGTTGCGTGCCAAGTCGTACTTTCAAGCGGAGGTTGCCTTCAGTGACACGACATTGCGTAATTTTTTCTCCCCAAACAGCAGCGCCAGGTGCACCCTGCTCGAAGCGTTTTTGCGGCATTATTGATTTTATTTGACTGTGTTTATCTGCGTGAAGTAGGGCCTCGATGAGGCTATAAAGTGATTGTTCATTACTGTAAAGCGTGATGAGCACCACAGCTGGGTACCAGTCGATGCAAATGTACTCCAGCCCCGGATACAGATGTCCACGGCCATGAAAGACCCGGCGAGCATCTGTTGCCTTGGTGGAAAAGAAATAAGTTACGGCATCCTTAGCTGGTGCGTACACAAGTGTTGTTGAAATAGTCGGTTAAGGTTGTACCAGCTCAATCCGAACCTCGTCTGGACCGGTGACAAATGAAATTCGAATGCCACGAAAATCTCTTGGTTCCATGGAGAATACGATGCCTTTACGCTTTAACTCCACGGCAGCAGCGGCCAAATCAGGATAATTCCAGCCAAGATGGTCGAGACTACGTCCCTGAGTTGGTGCAACCGGATTACGCGCACGAGCGGCTAATAGCCACATGTCCCCGTAGTTGATGCCGGGTAAAGCCCCGCCGAATTGAGCGCTCTCGCCACCGAACGCATCAAGATACCATGCCAGAGTAGCTTCGGGATCTGGCGTTGACAGATGAATGTGGTGCGCCCCTCTTAGATTGGGATCATCAATCAGCTCTACTTTTGTGCCCCAGGGGTCTTCAATAAAGCCAAGTGTCATACCGGCGAACGCACGTACCTCGCCTAGCTGTTTGCCACCATCTGCCACGATATTGGCAATGATTTGCTCTACATTGCTCATGGAAAATCCAATATGGTCAACACCTGTACCAACCGAGCCTTCACCCGGATCACGCTTGGAAAATACCATGGCTATGTTTCCAAATCTGGCACGGTCAATTGGTAAATCGGTGTCACTGGAATATCTGAATCTGGCTGGCGTGCCGCCAAAATGTTTGGCATACCACTCAGCAGCTTGCTGTGGGTTTGGTGCTGCCAGGTGGATGTGGTCGTAGGGCGTGGCCATAAGAGGTGCTGATAGATAAAGGCAGGCTACGAATAAAAACAGGCGCGGTTGCATTTGCTTCTCCAATGTTATTGTTAGAAATCAGTTTAAATTTTAATTTATCGATTGTCTGTCTTGCAAGGGTTAAAATCCTTCATGGATTGAAATTTTCCTGGCCGAGTAGAAAAATGGGGTAAAAAGCGTAAGCTGCAGGGTAAGCACCTGGGAAAGCACAGCGCGGAGTGCACTGCAGCTGCCATAAAACCACTAAATTACAGCTACGGTTGTTTTGAGTTAGTTTAAATTCCTTCATGGAATATTCGAACCACCTTGGTTTTCATAATATACAGAAAGAGTTCATCGATGACCCTTAGACACTTGAATAATAGTTGCAGTTGCAAGCTCATCGCGATACTGATTTGTTTCTCCGTTGGCACGCTGGCGTTGGGACAGGAACCCGCCATCTCATTAACAGGAGTCATCGACTTCCACGCGCATGCCGGGCCAGACTCTAGACCTCGTGCCCTTAATGATTTCGAAGCAGTTCGTCAGGCCCGGCAAGCCGGGCTACGAGGAATCGTATTGAAGAATCATTTTACTATGACCGCGGACCGCGCCGCGCTCGCTATGACTCTTGTCACTGATTTTGAAGTATTTGGCGGAGTGGCTCTAAACCGAGCGGTCGGAGGGATTAACCCAGAAGCTGTTCGTCAAATGGTAGCCTTTGATGGTGGTCGTGGAAAAGTAGTCTGGTTGCCAACTTTCGATGCCGAGTTTTATGTCACCAGAACCGGCGAGCCCGATCCGTACGTCAGTATAGTGGTTAACGGCAGGCCGGTACCAGAGCTGTTAGAAGTGTTCGAATTGGTCTCCGAGCACGACCTGGTTCTAGCGATGGGGCACTCGTCACCCGAAGAAGTGTTGCTGTTGATACCGATTGCAAAAGCGTTGGGAGTAGAGCAAATTCTGGTCACTCATGTGTTCGGGCAGGGCGCTACTCGCCATCAGATGGAACGCATGGCCGCACTCGGTGTCGTAATGGAACTGGATTGGTTGGCCGCCTATTCTGGGATTGTGTCCATTGAGAGTTACGCGGATGTAATAAATGCAATAGGTGCGGAATATTTTCTTATCTCGTCCGATTTCGGCCAGGCCGGCAATCCGGATCATGCAACTGGAATGGCAGCCTTCATTTTGGCGCTTCGCCAAGCGGACCTAACGAGCTCTCAAATTGACCAAATGGCTAGACACAATCCGGCCAGGATGCTGGGGTTGGACTAGTTGTTTGTATTAATCGGAATTACCCTAGACGATATGACCAACCCACCTTCCGGCAAGCATGACGCCAGACCACAGGATTAGTGAAAGACAGCCAACTATTTTTAATTGGGCTGGGGTTACAGACTCACTATCCCAGCGTTCGATGTTTCGATACACCTTGAAATGAAAATAAGCCATATTGATACCTGCCAGTAATAGCAAGATAATTTTCCATTGAAAAGCAGGGTTCACCACATGGGATGCGGCGCGAGTTATGAACATGCCCAGCCCGGTGATGGTGGCAACGACGAATGAACCCCAAGTCCAGGGCACCAGTTCTTTGGAGAGAGTGGAAATTTTGTACCGGATTGCTGCTACTCCTATCAAACGGAGGTCAACCATCAGAATTGAGCCCAGAACAAACGTCGCGGCGATGACGTGGATTGATTCAAGAAAAGGAAACCAAGAGGTGCCACCTATTTCCCATGATATTGGCCAGTTTTCGATGTCGATCCATTTAGGTGAAGTTAAAAAACCCATGTTGGCGAATACCTGTTTAAGTGTTTATAACGTGAATGGGATGGTCCATCAAACTTGTTCCTGATTTGTCATGCCGGGAAATAAAGATATTCCGAGTAGGCGATCCACCTGCCAGCCATGGCTACCATTATCCATAACCCCAAAGACAGCAGTGCTAGACCTTTGCCGGTCCACTTGCGCGTCGAATTCAGTTCCCAGTAGTTGTCCTGTCGTTTGCTTAGAAAATAGAAAACAGCAGTAAGCAGAATGGCTGGTATCAAGAAACTGACTTTCCAGCCAAATACGGGATTATTAAAATAACGATTGGGCCTGCCAAACAGAAAGAAAGCGCCGGATACAAAATTACTTGCCAGCGCCCACCACAGCCACGGCATCACACGCCGGGTCATCTCACTAATATTTTGACTTGGAACGGCAAGGCCGAGAATTCTTAAATCCAAAAGTACAATAGATCCCATTACTACAGAAATTCCCAGGATGTGTACTGTCTGAATAATAGGTGGGAAACCAGGGATATTAGTCAATGCCCATAGCGCGCCATCCTGAAGAAAACTCCCGGAGAGTGTTGTTCCTATGCTGGTAAAAAAATCAGGCACGTTTTGAGATTCCTTTATCTATTATTGATTTTTTTATTGGTCTATAAATATTTATCTGTCACAGCGCCCTCAGATGCGGAGGTAACTGTTGCTGCATACTTAGCCAACACGCCCCTGGTGTATCGAGCCGCTGGCTTATTCCAGTTTTTCAGTCGCGCTGCAATTTCTTTATCACTGAGATTTAGCGTGACCTCATTCTTTTTAGCATCGATAGAAATTTTATCACCGGTTTCAACTATCGCGATGGGACCGCCTTCAAATGCTTCAGGGGTCACGTGTCCCACAACAAAACCGTGTGATCCTCCTGAAAATCTGCCATCAGTTACCAAGGCGACATCATTGCCCAGACCTGCCCCCATTATGGCGGCGGTGGGGCTGAGCATCTCGCGCATACCTGGCGCACCTTTTGGCCCTTCATAGCGGATAACCAACACGTCATCTTTTATCACCGTGCCATCAAGCACACCTTTCAAACATTCCTCTTCGGATTCGAATACCCGCGCATTTCCACTAAAAGACAGCCCTTCTTTGCCGGTAATTTTGGCAACGGCACCGGTGGGCGCCAGGTTACCCCGCAGCACAATCAGGTGACTGTCACTCTTGATTGGATTATCTAAGGGACGGATGATGTCCTGGCCATCCGGATAGGGAGCAACGTCCGCCAGATTTTCTGCCATGGTCTTACCGGTAACAGTCATGCAAGCCCCGTCTAGCATCCCCGCGTCCAACATGGTTTTCATTAGCGGTTGGATGCCACCAATCTTGATTAGTTCAGACATGAGGTATTTGCCGCTGGGTTTTAAGTCAGCAAGCATGGGGGTTTTCTTACCTATGGTGGTGAAATCATCCAACTCCAGCGGAACATTTATCGTGCTCGCCATCGCCAATAGGTGCAGCACCGCATTGGTAGAACCACCCAGGGCTATGGCGATCTTTATGGCGTTTTCAAACGCAGAACGGGTCATGATGTCAGAGGGTTTGATGTCGTGTTCGATCAAATGCATGATCGCTTCGCCAGAATTTATGCAGTCATCTATTTTGTCCTGGGATATGGCATCCTGGGCTGAGCTATTGGGAAGGCTCATGCCCAGTGCCTCGATAGCGGATGCCATGGTGTTCGCTGTGTACATGCCGCCACAAGAGCCAGGCCCTGGTATGGCTGTGTCTTCTATTTGTTTTAATTCAATGTCGGACACCTTGCCCGCAGCGTGTTTACCAACGGCTTCGAATACGGAGATCACATTTGTGTGATTAGGACCGGGCTGTATAGTGCCGCCGTAAATAAACAGCGAAGGGCGATTGAGTCTGGCCATTCCCATCAGCAAGCCGGGCATGTTTTTGTCGCAACCACCAATTGCGATGATGCCGTCGTGGCCCATACATCCTGAAACTGTCTCCACAGAATCGGCTATGACCTCCCGGGAAACCAGCGAATATTTCATGCCTTCGGTGCCCATGGAGATGCCGTCTGAAATTGTAATCGTGTTATAAATGATGCCTTTTCCCTGTGCGTCATCGACACCTTTGTTCACGTCTTCGGCGAGTTTGTTAATGTGCATATTGCAGGGAGTAACCATGCTCCAGGTTGAGGCGATGCCCACCTGAGGTTTTTCGAAGTCTTTGTCTTCAAACCCCACTGCCCGCAGCATCGCACGGCTTGGCGCCTGTTCAACCCCGTCTACTACAATCTTTGAATATTTACGTAAATCAGCCATATTACTCGAGCTCTTGTCCTTCCTGATAACTTGAATCCCGGCCTTCCAGGCGGTTTTGTCGGCTAATATACACCAGCCTGTGCTTGATCGCATCACTCTTTGATCTTTGGGCGCAGCCTAAGCGCTAGCTTGCAAATTTTTCCTTCCCGGGAGTGATGTCACAAAGTTTGTGCCACCATCAAGCATGTAGTATGTTCGATGGCGGCTAGTTGTGCCTTGTAAAAAGAACAACAGAAATACTTAAGCCAGATTGTAATCTTGAGAGGTGTTAAGCTAAAAAATGCTGGTACAAAACAGAGTGTAACCATTCAGTAAAAAGGATAAAGGAATGAATAAATTAACCGTTTTAGCGGCGTTTGGGTTTACTCTGCTACTAAGTTTTACAGCTCAAGGACAAGATTTACCTGGGGGTAACATCATTCAGTCCATCGATTGTAGTCTAAATGAAGGTGTGACGATGGCCGAGGTGGTGAGATGGGGACGCAGCGTGCCCAGGGATGAAAACTCCCCCGGTCAAATATACTTCCGAGAGGCAACCTATGCAGGTAACTATCGTGGTAGCAATGATTTCAGGATTGCCTCCTACTATCCAAACTATGCCGAAATGGCCAAGCGGATAGCTGCCATGCGTGCTCGGCCTGCAGTCATAGAGCGCACTGGCATTAGGGCTCAGGATCTATACACCTGCGATGGTAGTACTCTGGTCACCTCTCAAGCTCGCGCTGTCAATCCAGACAGTGACGGCTTCTCTGGCGAGCAAACCTTAATGACTACGCGTTTCTGCCGTTTGAATGAAGGTTCCAACGTGGCTGATGCCTACGCTTTTGCCCAGGGAGTGGCGGGGAACTATCGTTCACTTGGCGACAATACACTGATGCAAGTCTATACCCGCAGCTTGGGTCCGGTTGGTAACACGGTGGCAGGTAGAGGCGTGGTGATTGCTTCGGTACCGGCAACGTGGACTAGCTTCGGTGCAAGAATGGACATCGCTGGTCAGAACAATGTCCTGGAAGGGCTCGATTCGCCTATGGTCTGCGATTACCCGGCAATGTGGATTACTAATGCCATACATCGAGCTGGGAACAACTAGCGGGCTTTATTTAGCACACTGTTTTAAGAGGACATATTTTAGCTTGCAGTCATCGGTAGGCCGGTTGGTTGGAATGCTATCCGCAACAGTTCCGGCTACTGTCAACTGAAAGTAACTCTAAGATAGGGTCCGAAAGCGGCCAGTATTTAGTGTAAACAAGGCGTATGATTAGTGTCGTTGATTTAAAAACAGGGACACTGATAGTGTTACTCAATGCCGATGATTACGAAGACGCGCGCCAGAGTCGAGATGCTCGATTCGACGGCCGGAGTCCTTCCCCGGCACACCTCCCTGGATTGGGGGAGCACACAAAGTCTTGCGTGCCTTGCAATTAATTGCTAGAGGAGCATTGGATGTTGGATCGGGCGAATCCTTGGCAAATCAATTGTCAGTTGGCTCTCGGCAATTCGCGCTCCTTTTTCAAGAACATGTTGGTGCATCTCCTGTTGCAATTGCCCAAACTCAACGTCTTCACTTTGCAAAAAAAATTAATCGACGAAACTAGCTTACCTTTGGTAGATGTTTGTTTTGCGTCTGGTTTTGGCAGTGTGCGCCGTTTCAATGCGGTATTTAAGAACGTCTATGAGCGTTCACCGAAAGTATTGCGCAGCAGGCAAAACAAAATAATTTCACGGAGTAACGAAGCAATAAATATCAAACTGACTTATCGGCCCCCATTTAACTGGCAGGCGATGCTTGCATTTCTAAAGTATCGTGCAATTCCCGGGGTCGAGTATGTAACTAATAATTCCTATGCTAGAACGATTGTGGTTGATGGCAAGGAGGGCGACTTTCAAGTGACCTTCGACGACAAGAATAATCACTTGAATCTGCGTATTAATTATCCTTACACACGCCACTTATATCATATTATCGAGCGCATTCGATTGTTGTTCGACTTGAAAGTCGACAGTTTAGAGCTTGAGCAGTTTTTTATCAGGGACAAGTTGCTGAAGGCTGTGGTAAAAGCTAATCCGGGACTGCGTGTCCCAGGTTGCTGGGATGGATTTGAGGTATCGGTGCGGGCAATTCTTGGGCAGCAAGTCACAGTCAAGGCGGCTTCTACACTGGTTGCGAGAGTCGCAGTAAAACATGGCGCTGAATACAAAGGATCGATTCCTGAGTTAACGCACATATTTCCCGATGCAGCAAAGATCAAGCGGTCAGACCTCGACGGAATAGGAATAGTGGGGCGACGCATTCTGGCAATTAAAGCGGTGGCGCAGATGTTAATCGATGAACAAATCGTATTTGATGGTGTAATGGAGACCAGTGAATTTGTAAAAGAGATATGCACAATAAAAGGCATTGGTGATTGGACAGCGCAATATATCGCATTGCGCGCAATCAATGACCCAAATGCATTTCCCTACTCAGATTTGATTCTGCGACGCGCTGCTGCGAAAACCGGGGAGACGCTTACACCGAAACAAATGTTGTTGCGAGCTGAGAGCTGGCAGCCGTGGCGGGCCTACGCAGTAATGCTGCTGTGGACACACTATGCGCAATCGATGAAACCTTAGGAGGCACCTTGACTACATACTACAGTTACCACAATAGTCCGATTGGAAAACTATTGCTCGCAGGTAACGGCGCAATGCTTGCACTTTTGGGCTTTCCTAAAGGCAAGATGCAGCGGCGCCATGATGCCAACTGGATTGAGGATGACGGCCCTTTTAGAGCGGTGAGTGAACAGTTACAAGCTTACTTCAGCGGTGAGTTACAAGACTTTAATTTGCCGCTGGCGCCCAGGGGGACAGAATTTCAGGAAAGTGTTTGGCAGGCATTAATAGAAATTCCCTATGGCGCTACCTGGAGCTATGGTGACCTCGCCAAGCGTATCGGAAAACCGAAAGCATCGCGTGCGGTGGGTACGGCTAATGGGCAAAATCCGATCCCGGTAATTATTCCCTGTCATCGGGTAATCGGCGCTAGTGGTAAATTAACTGGGTTTGGTGGTGGCCTGCAGACCAAGGAATTTCTTCTGGGCCTTGAATCGAAAGCAGTAGCGCCTCAGTTCAAATTTAATTAACCTTTCAAAAGAGTACAGTTTTGGCGCGACAGTTGCGGTGTGTGCCGAATAAAATAGAAATTTGGTAAAAGATTAATGGATTTAACGGTTAAGAATGGTTAGATTTGGTAAGTGTCTAAGGGAGTTAAGTGCAATGGAGCGAGAGACTTCAATCAGAATGTTCTCCACCAGTGTAGGTGATCCGTTAAGGCGATTACCTCAATACCTGTTATTTGCTTCAGTTCTGGTCCTGAGTAATCAATTTTATGTTGCTGATGTTGAGGCTGCCGGCGAGCCAGAGTCTGCAGTGGAAATTAGTAGACAGCTGGAACAACAAAAGTTCCTGTTTGATGAGCAGATTGCCTCACTGGAGTTAGAGTATGGTGGTTTCGATCGCTCCCTACTGGAGCCGTTGCAGGGGCTTGCTACCTTGCTGATTGAAATAGGGGATTTCGAACAGGCTGATGGCATACTAGCAAGACGTCTACAACTGCTTCGCACTTTGGACGGCCTTACTAACCTGAGTCAGCTGTCCAATATTAATGCGATGATTACCAACGATGTCCGTCTGCAGGAATGGCGATCGGTTACGGATCGTTTCGAATACCTGAATTGGTTGCAAACGCAAAACGCTAATGCTGATACGCCGACAATGTTAAATGTTATGAACGATCTTAGTTCATGGCATCTGGCATCGGTTTATGTCGACCAGCCCCGAACTAGAACTAAACACTTTTTGAGCTCCAGGGAACTCCAGCGAGATATGATCTCTCTTGCCGAAGAGGAGTTTGGGGAGGAGAGTGAGCTACTGGTTCCATGGCTTTATAACTACGCTGTTGAACAACATAGATTATTTGCATTTCTAAAGTCAAACGATGAACTGGGATCGGATGCCAGAGATGACATTCTAGTACGTGAACGTCGTCAACCCGGCAACTATTTGAGGGAAGGGCTGAATATCGTAAAGCGTATTCGCAAAATAATCGAGGCAACAGGAAATGCTGAAGCAGAAGCGTTGGCAATGATTTACGATGCGGACTTTCAAATGTTATTGGGCTTAGGCACCGCCGCCAAGTTGTACCGCAGTGCCAAGGAGAAGCTCAATGAAGCAGGCATTACGGAAGAGCAAGTCGAAGCCTTCTTCGCCCGACCCGTAGTGTTGCCGGAAACGCAGTTTCATTATTCCCTAGATGAGGCGCTGGCTCGCCAGATCGAATACGGTTATACAGTGAGCCCTGGTGCAGAAGACAGTGAAACTGTTGTCCATATGGGCGATTTTATTGCCTGGAATGAGTCATTGCCTTTTGCGCGCCGTCCGGAATTACCGGAACAGGCATCATCTATTAACACCGAACTTAGAGCGGTAGACCTACGATTTACAATTAATTCCCGCGGTAAAACCGGAAACCCGAAGACGCTTGCTGCTGAACCCGATACAGCCACAGTGAAACGAGATGCACAAGACGCATTAAGAGAGATGCAATTTCGTCCCAAGTTTGTGCAGCGAAGATGGCGGAGGATAGAAGATGTGACAATGCGCTACCTCTATCCACCGCCTTTGTAAAAAGTAATGTTTCTCCTTTCATAGCGAATCCAGGTAGAGGAATTGTCTTAGTGTTTGTTTCAATTCCACTCGCTGGTATAGTAGGCATCGCTGTTTTCCCCTGTGACTGTTGGAAGCAAGGGGGCCGCTAACCTAAAAACCAACTAGAAGAATATGCAAAGTAGTCAACAACAGATCATTTCTCATGTGCACAATTGGCTGAAAGTCCAAAAACCGGTTTGGCTATGCACCATTTTGAAAACCTGGGGCTCCTCACCTAGACCTATTGGTTCAATGATGGCCTGTACGCTGGATGGAGAATTAGTTGGCTCGATTTCCGGTGGTTGCATCGAGGAAGATTTCTTGGAACAGCTGCGTGATGGCAGCCTGAAGTCTCAATTTGATGAAAAGGGCAAACCATTTCTAGTGAAATATGGGGTTACTGCCGAAGAACAGGCACGGCTAAAATTACCGTGTGGTGGGCAACTGCATGTTTTGCTGGAGTACATATCGGCTACTGATGCCAACAATGCCGTGTTTTTGAGATTGTCGACGGACCTCGAAAACCATACCCCAGTTAGCCGCCTAGTTAATCTGGATGATGGGGGGATTTCTACCAATAATCAAAGTAGTGACTTGGCCGTCATTATTAACGATGCGCTAATGACCCATAGCCTCAGTCCCATGTACCGGTTGCTGTTGCTAGGGGCAGGAGATGTTGCCAGGTTTGTCGCTGAAATGGCCCTTGCGCTTGAATATGATGTGACGCTATGCGACCCGCGCCCTAATTATCTGGACAATTGGAAGGTAGAAGGCGTGGAGGTCACATCGAACTTGCCCGACGATGTAGTGCGTGATCGATTCGGTAATCCTTATAGCGGTATTGTGGCATTGGCACATGATCCGCGAGTGGACGACATGGCGCTGATGGAAGCTCTAAAAACGGATGCTTTTTATATTGGAGCCATGGGGTCAGAGCGGACATCGGCCAGCCGCCGGGAGCGATTGCCGGAACTGGGTTTAAGTGAGGATGAGATCGCGCGACTACATGCGCCGATTGGATTTCAGATTGGCAGTAAAACTCCGGCAGAGATCGCTATTTCCATAATGGCCGAAATTACGGCGATCAGGCATGGTAATTAGAGGCGCCCCTAACCCACAATGCCAGGCGAAGGCGCTAGCTTTGGCCAAGGATCGAGCTGTTCCAACTGCCGGGCTAGCTGGAGCAGTAACAAATCAGAACCCCAAGCTGCAGAGAACATAACCCCTATGGGTAAGTTAATCTTGGTGCGGTGCAACGGCAGTGAGAGGCTGGGTTGCCCGGTTCCGTTATAGATGGAAGCAAAGCCGCTGTAACTGTGAAATCGATCGATATATTCTTTTATCTCATTACTGTTCATATCCAGCCAACCAATTTTTGCCGGTTCTTTTGCTAGCACTGGAGATATCACCACATCGAACTGCTGATGAAATGCAGCCATCTGCCGCTCCGCTTTTTTCAAAATATTCATGGCATTAAGGTATTCGCTGGCACTTGCCTGAGCGCCATTCATTGCCATAATTTTGGTTGAGGCTTCGAGTCGGCAATCCTGCCAGTCGAGACTGAGTTTTTTCAATTGTTGAGCAACACTTTGTGCAACATGGACATTGATGATGACGGCCATAGCCGAAGTAAGGCGCTTGTAATTTACTGGAGGGGTGGCTTCCTTAACTGTTGCGCCTAGCTTACGACAGAGCTCAACGGCTTTATTAACCCCGGCAATGCATTCTGAATCAAGCGCTCTGCCACTGGGATGATTCTGCTGAACGGCGATTTTAAGATTGCCTGGATCCAAGTCGATGCCAGCCAGGTAGGATTTCGGCTGAGAAGGCAAAGCATAGAGATTTGGTTCACTGAGTTTTAGCCCATCAAGAAACGCGGCGCTATCTCGGACGGTTCGACTAACAACATGGCTAACACTCATGCCGCTCCAGCTAACGCTGCGGTCATCTTCAATGATAGTCAATCCCCGACTCGGTTTTAACCCAACTAGGCCACAACAGGCAGCCGGAATGCGGATGGAACCACCGCCATCAGTGGCATGAGCGGCGGGAATAATGCCTGCGGCAACAGCGGCTGCAGAGCCGCCACTGGAGCCACCCGCAGAATGTTCTAGGTTCCAGGGATTTAAACAGGGACCGTTAATGTCAGATTCGGTGGTAACGGTAAGACAAAGCTCGGGTGTATTGGTTTTGCCTATCACCAGGAGACCCATATTATGGAATCTGTCGACTATCTTGGCATTGTGATCGGCAATTTCGTCGGCAAACAAATGGCTGGCGTTGGTTTGCGCTAGCCCCTTCATTGGAGAAATATCCTTTACTAGGAAAGGGACACCGACCAGTTCGCCCACATCAGTGAGGCTGGGGTTCTGGTCAATAGTGAGGGCATGTTGCCTTGCCTTGTCATAGGTTTCGATGACGATGGCATTGAGGGTTGGATTCAGTTTCTGCGCTTTTTCGATGGAGCAGTTTAGTACCTCTGTCGCAGTAGCTCGCCCCTTTCTAATTAACTCTGCTAGGGCAACCGCATCAAGTAGTTCATATTCTGTGACATTTAACATGGCGGTTTTACATATTTATAAAATTATCATCATCGTTGTTTTTTGTGACAAGGGATAAACTGCCAGATTGATCTTCTTCATAGCTGTTCTTGTCACAACTGCCACTTTTTTCAGAGAGTTGAGTCTTGAGACGTAAATTGTTCTTGGAGTCTGCATTTCTCAGCGCTTCTTCGTGGAAAATCAGTCCTTTCCTTCAGAGGTCGTAGAAAGCTGAGTCGAATATTCTCACACCCTGTTGTTCGGATTTTTCCATTACCTCTTTGATTTTCAGAACTTTGCCCTGTTTTATCAGGTCACAGATACGTGTTGTGAATCAGGGCCGTCCTTTTCGATCACCATTTTTAATAAGTCATTGAACCCCATAGCTGTAATCTTTTTTTATTGTATCAGAGGTGCCCTGCGTTGAATTTGAAAATCAAAAACGTCCTTCAGTATACCAGGCGACTTCGCTGGAAGAATTAGCGGCATCCCCCGCAACATCCAATACCAACGCGAATAACGCCATTCTAACCAGAACCCCGTTATCAGTTTGACGAAAAATCGCCAGGCTCGGGTGTTGGTTGAGATCATTATCCAGCTCATTGGCATCGGCACGAGAATCTCTTGGCAGCGGGTGCATGATTACTGTATTTGGTTGGCAATACCGTGTAAATATAGCCTGGTTCAAGCGAAACCGGCCTCGATATATATCCGCCTCCAGCTTGGTGGTGAAGCGCTCTTCCTGAATGCGGGTAAGGTAGACCGTATCGTTGTCTGAGAGCCCCTTTTCCATATCTTCAGTTTCGACCACCTTGTGACCACCCGCCTTGAGCTCAGATACGATATCCGCGGGCATACGCAGCTCTTTGGGAGAGATCATAGTGAAGGTGATGTTGTCATAGAGTAGCAGTAGCTGGGAGAGCGAATGCACCGTGCGGCCGTGTTTGAGATCACCGACCATGGCGATGTGCATCCTATCGATCCCTCTGTCATGGGAGCCGAGCTCTTTTTGTATAGTATATAGATCCAGAAGCGCCTGACTGGGATGTTCGTTGGGGCCATCACCCCCATTGATAACCGGTACCCGGCTGGCTTTTGCAAACTCACTAACCGAACCTACCTGGGGATGGCGCATCACGATAACATCGCTATAACCACTGATAACTCGGGCTGTATCGTAAAGTGACTCGCCTTTGGAAATTGATGATGCCTTTACATCGGTGGTTTCGCGAACCTGTCCGCCCAGCAGGTTAAATGCGCAACCAAAGCTAACTCGCGTGCGGGTGCTGGGCTCGAAGAACATATTGCCTAAGATGGCACCGTCTAAGACTTTTGTTATTTTCTCGCGGCGTGCATAAGGCTCCATACTATTAGCCACTTGAAAGATCGTATCTACATCGGGTCTTTCAAATTGTTTAACGCTGAGTATATGGGCGCCGCGAAAATCCATGAATCTCTGCCGGGTACCTTTTTTGTAATCGCCTAACTTGATGAATAATACTACAATTGGGGCTTGCGAAGGAATTGTTAAGTGATTTTCTTTACTTATATAGCATCAATATCAAAGATTTGAGACACGCTGTCCAGACTCAATCACTAAATCCTTCGGGTGAGGCTTCTAAAAGAATGGCTGGTAAAACAATTTATTGGTATGACTTCGAAACTTTCGGTAGTGATCCAAGGCGGGACCGTGCCTCTCAGTTTGCCGGTATTCGAACTGATGAAGACTTCAATATTATTGGTGAGCCACTGATCATATATTGCAAACCTGCAGATGATTTCTTACCTGACCCAGTGGCCTGTCTAATCACGGGTATTACGCCGCAAATAGCTTTAGAAAAAGGCGTGTCGGAGGCAGATTTTATTCAACAGATTCACCGCGAGATTTCTGAGCCAAATACGTGTGTGGCCGGATATAACAACATTCGCTTCGATGATGAAATTACCCGGCAGCTACTATACCGAAATTTTTATGATCCATACGAGAGAGAGTGGCGTAATGGAAATTCGCGCTGGGATATTATAGACATGGTGCGGTTATGTGCCGCAACCAGACCAGAGGGGATCAGCTGGCCGAAAAAAGAAGATGGCAGCAATAGTTTTAGGTTGGATCAGTTAACGCTAGACAATGGTATTGAACATGCAGATGCACACGATGCGTTAGCCGATGTAGTGGCAACAATAGAGCTAGCTAAATTGATTCGCGATAAACAGCCAAAACTGTACCAATTTGTCTTCAACTTAAGGGATAAGAAAAAGGTGCAGGCCGAAATTGATCTGGCAACATGCAAGCCCTTTATTCATATATCAATGATGTATCCTGCTAAATTGGGTTGCCTAGCATTGGTTATGCCAATTTGTAAGCACCCAATAAATAATAATGGAATTATTGTTTATGATCTTCGAAAAAATCCAGAGGAGTGGAAAGGGAAAACTTTTGAGGAAATCAGAAGTCAGATTTATACCCCACTAGATGAGTTGCCTGAAGGGATTAGCCGGATTCCTATTAAGACAATACATATTAACAAGTGCCCAGTGGTTGCCTCGGCGGGTGTGCTTGATGCCAGTCGAGCCGCGGAATATGAAATAGACTTGGGCCTGTGTCGGCAACATTGGGAATCGCTGTTAGGTGATGTTGATGTGGCGCAAAAGATAACTAAGATTTTTAGCGAAAGTTTGTTTGAGCATGAGTCTGATCCTGACTATATGATTTATAGCGGCGGCTTTTTTAGTGACGCGGACAAGAGCCTTATGGAAACAGTTAGGCTGACGTCACCAAGTGATTTAGGCCGGTTGGATTTACCTTTTTCAGATCCGCGGCTTCACGAAATGTTGTTTCGCTATCGCGCCAGAAATCACCGGACAACTTTAAGTAATGAAGAAAAAGAGGAATGGGAAGTATTTCGCAATTCACGCCTGAATAGCGAATCAGTCAGGGCCAAGTATGATTTATCCATGGCAGAGGCTCGAGATAGATCGCAAGGCGAGGGCGATTTGAGTATTCTTTCCCAGCTCGAGCATTTTGTAGCTGATTAGTGCAACATTGGTGGTTATTATCTTGCCGTTTATTTCTGCTTTATGAATTTAACTGGTCGACTGAAATGATCCGTCTCCCGAACGAGTTCACGAAAGGCCTCCAGAATAATTCTATATGATCTCGATTCTGAATAGTCAATAGCTGTGGGCGCTGTACATGCAATATTCCCATATTGACATCACTCAGGTACGCCTTTACTCCACTTTGATAATCTGTGTTTTGAGATGTTCGAAATTCTTGGACTCTCTATAGTGTGAGTACGACGGGGTGCTTTGTATCATGTCAGAAACAATAATAAGTCTTTGTTGAATTTCCGATGAAGTAAATCGAGTTTGGTTAGTGACGTATTGCATCATTGCCAGTGTGGGTGATAAATCAGCTGTCTCCTTCTCCGCAAGTGCCTCGATTGAGCTAAGGATTCTTCTGTGGAAATTATCTTTCCAGTCAGCGAACTGTCTTCGCTGGTCCGCTGTAAATTCTCCTTGATCTGAGTCGACGCCGGGGTTACAGACTGAAAAACTTGGCAAGTATAGGTTAACGGCCCCCCCTAATGAGTATAAAGTCAATTTTTCGTCTACTTGTGAGATTCTGGCATTGCTTTTCACTGCATTGCTGTTACATTGCAGACATGTCGAAAACCCCTCGTAGTACCCACCTCGCACGTGCGTTGGTATTTCTAAAACCCTATACAAAGCAAATGATGATTGCAGGGGTCGCATTAGTGTTTACCGCTGGCTTAAGTCTCGGTTTAGTGCAATACGTGCGCATTATTGTAGATCAGGGTTTCGTCGCCAATTCCATTACTTCCCTGAACCAGGCTATTGTCGGTTTCCTGATTATTGCGGTGCTGCAGGCGATAGGCACATTCGCCCGGTTTTACTGGGTTTCCTGGTTGGGGGAACGAGTAACCGCAGATATTCGCCAAGCAGTGTATGCACACATCATAGGCCTGCACCCAGGGTATTTTGAAACCAATCTCAGCGGTGAGATTCAGTCACGCATTACCACTGATACTACGCTTATACAATCGGTGGTGGGTTCATCTGCATCGGTGGCATTACGAAATATATTAATATTGATAGGCGGTACAATCTTATTGTTTATCACAAACCCGCAGCTCACCAGCATTGTTCTGATTTGTATTCCGCTGGTGGTGGGGCCCATCATGATTTTTGGTCGCCGTGTGCGACGACTTTCTCGCAGCAGCCAGGATGAAATCGCCAACGTCGGCGCCTATGTCGGCGAAAGTATTCAACAAATCAAAACCGTACAGGCTTATAACCATCAAGAAGTTGATAAGCGCCAATTTTCTGCCCATGTTGAAACGGCTCTGACAGTAGCGATAGCGAGAATCAAAACTCGCTCGATTCTCATTACAATTGTTATGACGTTGGTATTTACAGCAGTGGCGCTGATGATTTGGGTTGGGGGGCAAGATGTAATAGACGGCAGCATGTCTGCAGGAGAATTGACTGCTTTTATTGTGTATGCGGTACTGGTTGCATCTGCTGTAGCTGCCATCAGCGCTGTAATAAGCGAGTTGCAAAGAGCTGCCGGGGCCATGGAACGCTTGATGGAGTTGCTGTTTGCAGAAAACGAAATAGTTCCACCTGCCAATCCAAAACAGCTTCCTGGCAATTTTCAGGGTGAATTGAAGATCGAGCAACTAACATTCGCCTATCCATCACGCCCAACTGCGCCTGCCTTGGATGATATCAACCTTGAAATCAGGCCCGGTGAGAATATCGCTTTGGTAGGGCCGTCAGGGGCAGGGAAGTCGACACTATTTGACCTGATACTGCGTTTTTATAACCCCCAGGCAGGCACTCTGCGAGTTGATGGCGTGGATATACGCGAACTGGACCCATCATCATTAAGAGACCATATCGCAATCGTATCGCAGCAACCGGCTATGTTTACAGGCAATGTGTGGGAAAACATCCGCTATGGCAGACCTGATGCCACTGATGAAGAGGTGAAGCAGGCTGCCGAAGCTGCATTCGCCAGCGATTTTATCGATGCCTTGCCTGAAGGCTTTGACAGTTTTCTTGGTGAGGCAGGTATTCGTTTATCTGGTGGGCAAAAACAACGTATAGCTATTGCCAGGGCGATCTTAAAAGACCCTGAGATTCTGTTACTCGACGAGGCGACCAGCGCGCTGGATGCAGAGAGTGAGCGCAAGGTGCAGATGGCACTGGATGCATTGATGGTTAATCGAACCTCGCTGATCATTGCACACCGGCTGGCTACTGTTATGAACGTAGATAGCATTATTGTTTTGGAGGCTGGTAAATTAATCGCACAAGGAACCCACCGAGAGCTGATGGATGAAAACCCATTGTACGCTCGTCTAGCTAATTTGCAGTTTACAGAACCGAATGCACATCGACTGTCCGACGAAGTTACAGGTGAGGTAAACGAGAGGAAGCCGATGCAAAATTTGAACTAGTGTTGCTAAGCAATTTCAAACTTAGTTAAAGATAGTTTTAACTAGAATAACTGCTCCTAAATTATGATACTTAGAATAAATAAATGGATTATTTTAAAAACATAAGGCCCTAT
>Ga0302135_10000097_pt1 | contig 48742 bp, 42 predicted proteins | sample CBN3_surface_MG_FD_203119 | JGI IMG/M metagenome (GOLD analysis project Ga0302135, IMG submission 203119) | Marine microbial communities from Western Arctic Ocean, Canada - CBN3_32.1 | ecosystem: Environmental > Aquatic > Marine > Oceanic | place: Canada: Western Arctic Ocean | collected...
TGCGCATAAGCACTAAGATAACGATCACTGTGCCGAATAATGATCAGATTACCGCTACCTTGAACTCCAGCGCCGGAATACACCACGTCACCATCACCGGCAGCAAATACAGCATCACCTTGATTAGCCGCAATATTGATCCCCTTATTTGAAGTAGACTGAAACCCTTCCAGTATTTGGCCCTGCAGTGGCCATTGCCAATTATGTTTTTGGTTACCACTTATGGCTTGGCGTAGCACAGTGCTCGCCCTATTCGTACTCGCCTGGACCCGAGCAACTCCGTTATTGCTCACTACCGTACCGTCTGTGTACGAGGGCTGAGAGATTTGTGCATTACTGATACGGGACACATCCAGATTAATTTGCTGCCCAACAAAGATGGTGTAGGGTGCACGCAGGCTATTTGCTATGACCAAGCGTCGAAAGTCGAGGTCATATTGAAAGGCAATAGAATAAAGTGTATCTCCTGATTTTACTACATGGCTGCGCCTCAGATTTGCCTGTCCAGTTCTTATACTGGCTGAGGAACTTGAATTCGAAGCTACTGACGAAGTCGTGGGAATCCGGTTATTTGGTGTTCGCATACTAGCGCTGTTAGGATTTCTGCTGTCCACTATAATTGGATCGGTAAGAACCTGTCGCTCACCCCGATCGGAGACAGGCGCTTGATAGCCAGCTCCGAGGCAGGCAGTTAATGATAGCGCAGTAGCCACCAGTACCAATCGAGCCCGGAAATACATATTACAAGTTCGATTTAATTCAGAATAGCAAAACATCCAATTTCTCTAGCCAGCTTTACTTGCGAATAATTTATTAAATACCAAGATCAACGTTAACCCAGCAATGACACTTAGCAACACACCGAGTATCAGGGGGTCATTTCCCGTCACCATCTTATAGTTTAGCGGCAAGGTGTTGCTGGTTTGCAGTATTGTTTCACCACTATTTTCAACACCTTGAGGGTTAACCGTTATTTTCCATGGCCAAAGTGCATAGATGGAGCCCATCAGCATCCCGATAAGAAAGCTATACCCTTTCTCATAATGATGTTTTAACACCCAAGAAATAATCCGAGAAAAACTGATTAGACCGCCTATACATGCAGTGCCGAAGACCGTAATAACAAGCAGATTTATTTCGATCAGTGCAGTTAAAAGCGTTTCATACACACCAAAAATTAGCAGCACAAAAGCACCAGATATTCCAGGCAGTATCATTGCGCATATAGCGATCCAGCCGCTCAAGAATATGTAAAACAAAGAGGCATTTTGCATACTGTTAGGGCTGATTACACTAACAAGCAAGGTAATAATAATGCCAATCACAAGGCTGCCTAGGTTCGAGATATCCCGACAATCAAATTTTGATTTCAGCAACCAGGCTGAAGCCAGAACCAGGCCAATAAAAAACGCCATTAAGAGCTCAAAATGATTGGTAAGCAGGAACAACACTGTATTAGCGGAGATCAATAATCCGGTTAAAACCCCCGCCGCCAATAACGCTAAAAAGGTTCCATTGATACGGATCCACAACTGATTGACCCGACCGCTGAATAGTAATCGAATAGCAGTAGCATCAACTGCGCTAATAGAAAAAATTAATTTTTCATACACCCTTGTAATAACAGCTATGGTACCGCCGGAGACACCCGGGACAGCATCTGCCATGCCCATGGCAATACCTTTGAGAAATAGCAACATCGCGCTCTTCACAGCGCCCTACAACAGCTACGCATCCACCCGTAGGGTCGGTGAAAAATGAGAATTATTCGCATCTGCACCTGGCGTAAAAAAAGCTGACAAATATCGATTATTGGTATTTGCATGCGAATGATTCTCATTTTTCACCGACCCCATCGAAAAATTAGTTTTGGACCTGGCCAACGAGTAGCGGGACAAATCTCACGGAATTTAGCACCTTGGTTGTAAATTCGTCTCTGGTTCGAGTAATCAGTCGTAATTCCTGCACACTCTTACCCCCGACAGGTATGATCAGGCGACCACCCACGTTTAATTGAGACAGCAACTCAGATGGGATCTCCTGTGGTGCGGCAGTAGTGATGATGGCGTCAAATACCCCTTTACCGTCCCAGCCGAGGCTACCGTCATCATGCTTATACTTTATATTCTGTAGCCCCAGTAGTTTTAGATTCTTTTGTGCTTTGGTTAGCAATGGCTTGATTCGTTCGACGGTGCATACACTTTTTGCCAGCTGCGCGATCACAGCCGTTTGATAACCACATCCGGTGCCGATCTCCAGTACGTTGTCAACGGAACCTGAATCGACAATCGCTTCGGTCATTCGGGCAACAATAAACGGCTGTGAAATGGTCTGATTATGACCAATAGGCAACGCCACATCTTCATAAGCACGATGAGAAAGCGCTTCGTCTAGAAAAATATGCCTGGGAGTTGAGCGGATAACATCCAGCACCTTCATACTTTTTATACCCTGATCCATCAAGCGCCCAAGGAGCCTCTCTCGAGTGCGCTGGGAGGTCATTCCGATACCATTTAAGTTCAAATTACTAGCCAATTTGGGCCTCATTGCATAGGTCATGTTGAGTTCTCTTTGCTCTGTGTGCATGAACTGAGAATTCAACCTGAAACCAATTGTGGATTATTAATATAAGCCTTATTATTCTGTTACACAGAGTTCTCTTAATAAGCTGGTTGCATACGCACCTTTGCCCAAACTAAAACTCAATTCCAAATCCCTGCCTTCCAATGACTTCCACGTGAGGCCAGCTGGCACAAACCGCAACGGTCGTCTTGCTGCCTTTAAGCCGAAGTGCTTTAGCCCATCTACCAGCAACTCAAATCGTAAAGCAATACCCGTTTCAATTTCGGCCGCTGCCAATTTACTAACGTAGCGATCTTTCTCTTCAACAATTCCATAGAGAGGACCGGATGGATGTATATCAAAATGATTCAACCTTTGTTGATAGTTTTCATTCCATTCCTCGGTTTCCTGAAGCGTAAAAAATCGGGCAGTGCCATTTAGATTCAGCACATCACCGGTCAGGTATCTATTCCATGTGTCGTCACCTACCCGCAGTGACAATAGCTGATTAAACAAATAAGCCCTTGCCGCTGAAAACAGCATACCTCGTTTTAAACGCTTTCTTGGCATGGTTTTATAGGAACCAGTAAGGTTTTGTCGCTCCATCAACTGGTTAACTTGAACAATATTACTCATCTGCCTACCAAACCTCTGGGGACCAAAATAATTTGGCACACCCTGCGTTGCGATGATCTGCAGTCGCCTCTCCAACCAGCCAGAAACTGCAAGGCAATCCCTCAACCGAATCCTAAAATGATTGAACTTGTGGCTGCCGATTTTTATTTTTCTAGAATTACGATTCGAATCTAAAATTTCAAGATTCTCATTTTCTATACTTTTAACTGACTTAGCTTGCTCTGGAGACAATTGCAAACTGAACCACTGCGTGCAGCGGGCACGCTTATCTTTCATTCCTGAATAACCGATATCAGAACTTCTCAGTTGAAAAATATTTTCTATATGACTGACGACCTCCGCTGTGCTTAAATCAACCTTTAAAACCTTTATACAAAGATGCTCTCCAGTGCCAGTTAATTCATAACCTAACTCTTCGTCTACACAAAAATCAGATATCTCTTGCTTAAAGCCGGCTCTTTTTTCGGGCACTCCATGTGCGTAATTCAAACGAGCCAGGTCTATTACTTCCTTATTATTGCTCAATATTTTACTAGGCATCACTGGATATAAGCACCACCGCATAGCATGCCATCCCTTCTTCCTGACCAATGAACCCCATACTTTCGGTGGTCGTTGCTTTGATGTTGACGCAGTCAACTGCCAACCCTACAAGTTCCGCCAATTTCTCTGTCATTAAACTCATATAGGGTGACAGCTTAGGAACTTGTGCAACCACTGTAACGTCAAGATTAACGAGTCGAAAACCCTTAGAAGAAACCATAGCCATCACTCTTTCGAGCAGAAATTTACTCTCTATATTTTTGAATTTATCTTCTGAATCTGGAAAGTATCGACCAATATCACCGGCACCAATCGCACCTAGCATTGCATCACAAAGTGCATGGAGAATTAGATCCCCGTCAGAATGGGCGACTAGGCTTTTTTTCTCAGGAATTTCCACACTTGCTAATATTAAGGGTTTAGTAGGCATAACCGCTTCGCTAAACTTATGAACATCGTAGCCATGGCCAATCCTAATTTTCTGCAAGCTCATTTTTCTGTTGCCTGTACCTGAAGTATTTCTTCGGCTAGCTTTAAATCCCCAGCATGAGTGACCTTTATATTGTCTTTCCTGCCTTCAATAAATTTAGGTTTTCGCCCAAGCCTTTCTATAGCATAGGCTTCATCCGTAATATCGACTGAATCATCTATCTGCATCAGCGCATCTAGCAGCAAGCCATAGCGAAACATTTGTGGCGTAAAAGCATTCCAGATACCCGAACGGTCGATAGTCTGCAGGATTTCATTTCTAGAATTGACCCGCTTCAGGGTATCAACTACCGGTGTACCCAGAAGCCCGCCGACTGGATGATTCTTTAATTCATTAACCAAGTGCTCGATGTCTTGCACCCGCACACAAGGACGTACCGCATCATGCACCAATACCCAATCATCAGGGTTTGCTTTGGACTTTAGTGCTAATAGACCATTGAGTATCGATAGGTGTCGTTCTTCCCCACCCTCTACAAACACCAACTTCGAATTTTCATGCAACTTAATCGTTGACCATGTTTCATCCTGAGCATGCACCACGACAATGATTTCCTCAATGGATGAAACCGCTGTCAATCGAGATAGTGTCTGCTCAATAACCGGTTTGCCATTGAGCGGTAGGTATTGCTTGGGGGTATTCGATCCCATGCGGAGACCGACGCCAGCGGCTGGCAAAATTGCCCAAATTTTCATAGTAAATTCTTTTAGTAGCAGTCAAACGCGTCGACTTACAATGCTACTCCACGGTTTTCAGTGTATTTGGTTTTACTATTCAATAATCAGATAAAAGGTTTCCCGTTCACCGATCATGCCTAGCTCGGCTCTTGCTCTTTCCTCGACTGCTTCCAAGCCATTCTTAAGATCCAAAATTTCGATTTCCAATTGCTTGTTGCGCAACTCTAATTCATCGTTGTTTGCTCTTTGGCTGTCCAAATTAACTTCGAGTAAATTGACCGCACGCACGCTGCCATCCCCAAGCCACAATTGGTATTGAAACAGGACTATTAACAGGACCAGTAGACCGTTTAGCATTTTCATTATTGACTAGCCAGTAACGTGTTTGAATTCCGACAGCCCGTTGTAACGAGAGGCGCTGCCAAGCTGTTCTTCTATTCGCAATAGGCGATTATATTTCGCCACCCGGTCTGAGCGGCACAGGGAACCTGTCTTTATTTGTCCCGCCGCCGTTGCCACCGCTAAATCTGCAATGGTTGTATCTTCTGTTTCGCCTGAACGATGAGAAATTACCGCCGTATAGCCAGCATCCTTGGCCATATTGATGGCAGCCAAAGTTTCGGTTAATGAGCCAATTTGATTAAATTTAATCAAAATCGAATTGGCAATGTTTTCGTCGATTCCCCGTTTTAAAAGACTGGTGTTGGTAACAAACAAATCATCCCCTACTAACTGAACTTTATCGCCTATTTGGGCAGATAATTTAGCCCAACCTTCCCAATCGCTTTCATCCATACCATCCTCAATTGATAATATTGGGTAGGTAGCCGCCAGATCTGCCAGATACTGGACAAATTGACCCGGGTCATAGCTTACATTCTCCCCTCTGAGATTGTATTTACCTCCCTCGTAGAATTCGGATGCGGCACAATCTAGTGCTAAGTATATGTCTTTCTGAGGTTTAAATCCTGCTAAATCAATAGCTTGGATAATCGCATCCAAGGCAGCGGAGTTCGAAGGCAAGTTTGGGGCAAATCCTCCCTCATCACCCACTGCAGTACTCAAACCCCGCTTGTGTAATACTGATTTCAGTGCGTGGAACACCTCGGCTCCGTAGCGTAGCGCTTCGCCAAAACTACCTGCCCCGGTAGGCTGGATCATAAACTCTTGAATATCCACGTTATTATCAGCATGTTCGCCCCCGTTAATAATATTCATCATCGGCACCGGCAAGCTGTAATCACCCTCAGTGCCATTGATTCTGGCGATGTGGGCGTAAAGAGGGATAGCTGAATCTACCGCCGCCGCCTTGGCAGCAGCGAGCGATACCGCCAATATGGCATTTGCCCCAAGTTTGGATTTATTCTCCGTATTGTCCAGTTCCAACATGATCTGATCGAGACCCTGCTGATCGTGGGCATCATAGCCAAGCAAAGCAGCTCGAATCGGTCTGTTTACATTATCAACAGCCTTTAGCACTCCCTTTCCCAGGTAGCGTCCCGGGTCTTTGTCGCGTAACTCGAGCGCCTCCCGAGAACCGGTGGATGCGCCTGAAGGCGCACAAGCAGATCCCGCCGCGCCACTAGCCAAGATCACGTCCGCTTCAATAGTAGGATTGCCGCGGGAATCCAAAACTTCTCGAGCCCATATTTCACTTATTTCAGACATTTCAATACCTGGAAACTAATATATTATAAATAACTAGAAGAGTTTTAGAGGCGTAGTATCAAGCTGTATCGATAGGCGGCATAGCCTTTACCAAATCATCAATGACTTTCATCTGACCCAGAAAGTCGTGTAGTCGATCCAGTCGCAAGGCACAGGGGCCATCGCACAGCGCATTGTCAGGATCCGGGTGAGCCTCAATAAACAATCCAGCAATGCCTTGCGCGATGCCTGCCCGTGACAGAGCCGTCACATTAGCCCTGCGACCGTCAGCACCTTTGTTCAGACCGCCCGGCTTCTGCAAGGCGTGAGTCGCATCAAACAATAGTGGGTACTCAAATTGCTTCATAACTGCAAAACCCAACATATCTACCACCAAATTGTTATAACCGAAACTGCTGCCCCGCTCACACAGCATAAGCCGGTGATTGCCAGCTACGGCAAATTTTTTCAAAATATGGCCCATTTCCTCTGGCGCCAAAAATTGCGCCTTCTTGATGTTCACAACCGCCCCAGTTTTAGCAATAGCCACTACCAAGTCTGTCTGTCTCGATAAAAACGCTGGCAACTGCAGTACATCGGCCACTTCGCTCACCGCTCGCGCCTGATGCGGTTCATGCACATCGGTAAGAATGGGAACTTCAAAAGTTTCCTTAATCTCGCTTAATAACTTTAGGCCTTCATCCATCCCTGGGCCTCGAAATGAGTCTACAGACGAGCGGTTAGCTTTATCGAAGGAGGCTTTAAAAACGAAAGGAATCTCAAGTGCTTCTGTTAGTTGTTTAAATCGTTCTGCTACCGTCAGAGCCAGATCGCGAGATTCCAACACATTCAGTCCACCGAATAACACGAACGGCAACTCATTAGAAACCGTGATATCAGCAACTGAAACCTTCTTCGCAGTCATGGGGTACCCAAATCCTGTTTGCTACCTTGTCTATTGAACGCTCGATTAACCTAGCAGGCTGTTAAAAACCTTTCAGCCCTGTGTTGCGAGTTTCACTTCAGGCATAGCATCAACGCCTTCCTCCCGATGGGGCCGGTTTTCCCGATTCGCAATAGCAGCTTTTATAAATCCCATAAACAGCGGGTGCCCATCTCGAGGCGTGGAGGTGAATTCTGGATGGAATTGGCAACCAACAAACCAGGGATGATCTGGTACTTCAATCACTTCCACCAGCATTCCGTCTTCTGATTTTCCTACGAGTTGAAGACCCGCATCCACAAGTGTTTTCAGATAATCATTGTTAAACTCATATCGATGTCGATGCCGTTCAGTAATTTCCTCGTTACCATAGCTGGCGTAGGTAATGGAGTTTTTGTCCAATATACATTTTTGTGCACCCAGCCGCATAGTGCCACCCAGATCAGACTCCTCGTCTCTTGTTTCTACACTACCTGCAGATGTCCTCCATTCGCTAATCAGCGCAATAACCGGGTTCTCACAATCTTTTTGAAATTCAGTGCTATGGGCGTCGCTAAGGCCTGCAACATTTCTCGCATACTCAATCACCGCTGCCTGCAAGCCAAGACAAATCCCCAAATAGGGTATTTTATTTTCCCGGGCAAACTGAACCGCCATAATTTTGCCTTCGACACCACGCTCGCCAAACCCACCCGGCACCAGAATTGCGTCCTGGTCTTTCAGCCGCTCGACGCCTTCAGCCATTAATTCAACGGAGTCAATATAGGTGATATTCACTCGAGTACGAGTGTGGATGCCCGCGTGTATTATGGCTTCGTTTAAGGACTTGTAAGCATCCAGTAATTCCATGTATTTCCCAACCATGGCTAGATTGACTTCCCGTTTCGGATTAAGTGCCGCCACGACAACTTCATTCCACTCGGTGAGGTTAGCTGGCGGGTAATCAAGATGAAATTTCCTCACGATAATATCATCAAGCCCAGCCGCTCCAAGTATCGAGGGTATCCGGTAGATGGAATCCACATCGGGTAGGGACACAACTGCCTGTAATTCGACGTTGGTAAACAGCGCTATTTTCTTGCGGGCTGAGTCATCGATTGGTAACTCGGAGCGGCACACCAATATATCCGGCTGTATGCCAATGGAGCGCAATTCCTTGACAGAGTGTTGGGTTGGCTTAGTTTTAATTTCACCGGCGGTGCCTATGTAGGGCACCAGAGTGAGGTGCAGAAACAGGGCCCGTTCTGACCCCAGTTCAACTTTCAACTGACGTATCGCTTCCAAAAAGGGCTGTGATTCAATGTCACCAACCGTACCACCAATTTCCACCAAAGCAACGTCGGCATCACCGGCTCCATCCGTTATCCGCCGTTTGATTTCATCAGTAATATGAGGGATCACCTGGATAGTGGCGCCTAAATAGTCACCGCGGCGTTCCCGTTTCAATACTTCTTCATACACCTTGCCGGAAGTAAAATTATTCTTCTGCAGCATAGTCGTTCGAATAAAGCGCTCATAATGACCAAGGTCCAAATCTGTTTCAGCGCCATCCTCAGTGACAAACACCTCGCCGTGCTGAAACGGACTCATAGTACCGGGATCCACATTAATATAGGGATCAAGTTTTAACATAGTAATGTTTAGACCGCGTGCCTCAAGAATAGCCGCTAGAGATGCAGAAGTAATGCCCTTGCCCAGTGAAGAAACCACACCACCGGTAATGAAGATATATCGCGCCATCCGAACCCCATCTAAGTTAAGTCACTACCACCTACAGATGGAGCTACAGCCTACCAGAAGGGGCTTTGAACCACAATCTGTTCTTCAATTTAAGCGTTTAATTCTTTGTATCTTAAATCAGGTTGCTGCCAGGTAACCAGCAGCCCTGCCTGCGCACCAGTAGCTTTGAATTCTTCACAGACACCGATACCTGGAACACAGGCAAGAGTTTGGTTTATGTAAAGCAAAGGCTGGCGATCCCTTAACCAAGGTGGCAGATTCTGCTCCTGCATCAGCTTCTTCAACGACTTGGTTGGACGACCTGAAAGTTGGCAATGCTCACCGCCTTTGCGGTAGTGAACCGCAAGAACATCACCGTCTTTCAATTTCAAACCATGTCCAATTGACCCAGTCGCACTGAGGGCACCATTGACACCCAGCTCCAAACAAGGGTCCCTGCGCGCATCCCAGTCGGTTCGCCTGGGCAACTCAAGCGAAGACAGGCTACGCAGCAGATAAAGCTGATTTCTGAAACGTCTGATTTGAAACCCCTCTCCTTGATGAAGAGCTGTGGCATCATCCGCAGCTGGAATAAGCTCAGTGGTCAGTTTTTGCAGCAAATTCCAGCCACAATTTGGAATGGACGCTTCCATTAACCATAAACGCAGCACATTACGTTGACGCGCGGGGCTCAGGTCCAACACAGCGGCCAGATCAATCACCGATGGGTCTTGCCCTTTTACAGTCTCAAGATCCGCTTGGGCCAGTTCAGTCAACAATAAATCGGCTTCACCTGCCAGCTGGAGCGTTTTGTCCCAGCTCTCTCGGTAGGATGGCCATCGATTTTGGATCAGCGGCAGCAGCTCATGCCTACAGAAATTTCGGTCAAAATCCAGATTCTGGTTGCTGTCGTCCTCCTGCCATTGCAACTGAGCCTGAATAGCGTAATGCTTAAGCGGCTCTCTTGAAAAGGCAAGAAAAGGCCGATAAATCTGAGTTTTTCCCAGTTTGCGTAACGCTGGAATTCCAGCTAATCCCCTTGGACCGGACCCACGCATTAAACGCAGTAACAGAGTTTCCATCTGGTCATCCAGATGATGAGCCATTAGCAGGGCATCGCTGGAAGTCAATAACGCCTCAAAAGCAGCGTAGCGGGCTTGCCTCGCGGCATTTTCCAACCCTTCTCCACTGCCAAGCAGCACCTCCACTTTCTTCGTCAACAGAGGCACATTCCAATGCCCGCATACCTCTTCACAAAATTTCTGCCAGTTATCAGCGCCTGCATTAAGTTGGTGATTGATGTGTATTGCCGATAAACTCTGCGTATTGGGCAGCTTCCCTGCATTCCTCAAATGCACAAGTGAATGCAACAACACTACGGAGTCCAGCCCTCCGCTGAGAGCAATGCAGTAATTTCTGCATTCCTTGAGATTACGAAGACCTTGAAGCATTTTATCGGGCGAGAAAGTCATGGGCATGTCGATTGCAGTGTTGACTTAACTGGTTATGCCAAAGCTCATTAAGCGCTTATAACGTCTTTCTACCAAATCATCGACATCCATAACCGTAAGGCGATCAAGTTGGTCTAGCAAGGCTTCCTTGATACTTGCCGATACCGCAACCAGATCGCGATGCGCACTACCTGGAGGCTCGGCGATGGTGTGATCGACGATTCCGAGCTCTTCCAGACGCTCGGAAGTGACACCCATAGCTTCTGCCGCCGCGTAGGCAAACGCAGATGATTTCCACAAAATTGTTGCGCAGCCTTCCGGAGTGATAACTGTGTACGTGGAATATTGCAGCATGTTTAATTGATCAGCCACACCAATTGCGATTGCGCCCCCAGAATTAGCCTCACCTGTAACCGTTGCAATTAGCGGTGTGCGGACCTTAGACATCATTGCCATATTCTCTGCGATCGCTTCATTGATGCCACGCTCTTCTGCGTCCATTCCAGGGTAAGCGCCAGGAGTATCAATAAAACTCAACACAGGAAGTTGATACCTTTCAGCCAGACGCACCAGCCGTCGCGCCTTACGATAACCCTCGGGTCTCGGCATGCCAAAATTGTGTCTGACCTTTTCTTTTGTTCCACGACCTTTTTGATGCCCAATCACCATAACTGGTCTGTTATCGATTCGCCCGATACCACCAACCAGGGCATTGTCATCGGCGAATTGTCGATCACCATGCAGCTCATCAAAATCCGTAAAAATATGTTCAACGAAATCTAAAGTGTAAGGTCTGAGCGGGTGGCGTGCAACTTGTGAAATCTGCCACGGAGACAGATTGGAATAAATTTTTTCTGTCAGCTTAATACTCTTAGCTTTGAGGTTTTCAATTTCCTCACCAATATTCAGTTCATTATCCGAGCCCACCAGTCGCAGCTCACTGATTTTTTCTTCCAATTCTGCAATTGGTTGTTCGAATTCTAAATAATTGGGATCCATGCGACCTTAGTCCAGCTTAATTGTAGTCCAACACTATCTTGTCTTTTCCGTATTCTCTGCGCAGCTTCTGTATGAGATCATCACTGGGTGAAACTGCCCATTCCTGCCCCAACATTATACAACCACGAGAGCCTGAGCGTTCATACTGTATTACCACCGGGCAACCGTCCTTGTTTGCTGCTTCAGCTGCACCGCCATTACTGAGTGCGCTTGCCTTTATATCTGCGGAGGGTACGGAGATTGGTCTCGCTGGCATAAGCAAGGGTCGATAAGGAGCAAGGATATTGGCTAAATGCTCACAGAACCCACTCTGCAGGCTGCCCTCCGCAAGATTAACAGCCAACCGGTGTACAAATTTATTTCGCGCCTCCGTTAATGTCATAACCCGCTTACCTCGCCCTCGCATAGTATCGTCATAACCATCTACCCGCACAGTACATTCCACCACCAGAACCTGATCTAATTGAACCATATCACGATACTTCTCGTATTCTTTGGCAAATAACGTAATTTCAAATCTGCCACTGCGATCATCCAATACCATTATTGCTCGGGTCCCAGTCTTGCTCTTCACAGTACGCATAGAGTGCAATAGCCCAGCTGCCAATTGAGTGCCTCTTTCTGGTCTCAGCTTGGCCAGACGACTTCGGGTAATTTGTGCTAGCTCAGGTAAATATTCATCAATAGGATGTCCGGACAAATAGAGCCCTAAAGTTTCCTTCTCTGCAGTAAGGCGTTGTTGCTCTGCCCACGGGCGAATACTTTTACCACGTGCACCACTACCACTATTGCCTTCTTGTTCACTCACTGGCGCTATCTCACCAAACAAGTCATCCACCCCGGCCGCTTGATTGCGATTACTTTGTTCCGCCGCCTGTATCGCCTCAGGCAGCGTCGCTGAAAGTATAGCTCTAGCGAGATCAACATTATGTTCAATCAGACTATCCAGCGCTCCAGATCTAACTAGCGCTTCCATAGACCGTTTGTTGACACTTTGACTATCCACTCGTTGACAAAAATCCAATAAATTGTGGAAATTACCACTGGAATCTCTAGCTGCGGTGATGGAATCCACTGGTCCTTCGCCAAGACCTTTGATTGCACCCAAGCCATAAATAATTTCGCCTTCATCATTTACCTTAAAATTGAACTGCCCAAGATTTACATCCGGCGGGACCAGTATTAATTCCATGAAGCGACATTCATCGATCAATGTTACAATTTTGTCTGTGTTCTGCATGTCAGCCGAAAGCACCGCCGCCATAAAGTAGGCTGGATAGTGGGTTTTGAGCCAGGCCGTCTGATAGGAGACTAGGGCATAAGCTGCAGAGTGAGACTTATTGAAGCCGTAGCCAGCAAATTTCTCCATTAAATCGAAGATCGACCCAGACAGCTTTTCATCGATTCCACGAGCAGTTGCACCATCCATAAACAAGCGTCGCTGCTTTGCCATTACCGCTGGATCTTTCTTGCCCATGGCTTTACGTAAAATATCCGCACCGCCCAATGTGTAGTTGGCCAGCACCTGAGCAATCTTCATCACCTGTTCCTGATAAAGAATTACGCCATATGTATTGGATAGGATCTGTTCAAGATCTGGATGGGCAAACACGACAGGTTCTCTGCCGTGCTTACGTGCAATAAAGTCATCTACCATTCCCGATTGCAGCGGGCCGGGCCTGAACAACGCAACCAGTGCAATAATGTCTTCAAAGCAGCTGGGCTCCAGCTTTTTAATAAGGTCTTTCATGCCGCGAGACTCAAGCTGAAATACCGCTGTTGTTTCTCCTTTTTTTAGCAATCGATATACCGGCGCATCGTCTAGGGGTAAGGTTTCGATATTTATCTGCTGCTCGCCTGTTAGATTCTCCTGGTCATTGATCATTTTTACTGCCCAGTCGATGATGGTCAGCGTACGCAGTCCAAGAAAATCAAATTTAACCAGACCAGCTGTTTCAACATCATATTTGTCAAACTGAGTAACCAAACCCTGTCCGTTTTCATCACAATACAGAGCCGTGAAATCGGTGAGCTTGGTAGGTGAAATTACAACACCTCCTGCGTGCTTGCCTACGTTGCGGGTAATACCTTCAAGCCTGAAAGCCATCTCCATGATTTCCTGAGCATCTTCATCGCTGTCAACAAACTCTCCCAGTTGAGGCTCCTCTTCGAATGCCTTTTTTAAGGTCATACCGGGTTCGAAAGGAATGAGTTTTGACAATGTGTCCGCTAAACCATAGGGCTTGTCCTGCACTCTAGCCACGTCCCTGACTACCGCCTTGGCCGCCATAGTGCCAAAGGTGATTATTTGCGAAACCGCGTTAGCTCCATACATATTGGCAACATGCTGAATCACGCGGTCTCGGCCTTCCATGCAGAAATCCACATCAAAGTCTGGCATCGAAACTCGCTCTGGATTAAGAAACCTCTCGAATAGCAAATCGTAGCGCAATGGATCCAGGTCAGTGATGCCCAGCGAATAGGCAACGATCGAGCCAGCTCCCGAACCACGCCCTGGCCCAACAGGGATGTCATTATCTTTTGCCCATTGAATAAATTCCATTACGATAAGGAAGTAACCGGCGAAACCCATTTGATTAATGGTTCCAAGTTCCAATTCAAGTCGCTCATGATAGGGCTTGCGTAAAGCCGCAAAGTCATCCGCAGCCGAATCATATAAGCTCTCCAAACGCTGTTCCAAACCATCTGAACTAAGCTGGCAAAGGTAGTCTGCCAGACCGACTCCTGCTGGTACTGGATAATTGGGTAAGCAAGGTACGTCTAGTTTAAGGTCCAAATTACAACGTTTGGAAATTTCTACCGTATTTGTAAGCGCCTCAGGAATATCGGCAAACAGTTCAGCCATTTCATCGCTACTACGCAGGTATTGCTGTGCCGTATAGTCACGCGGCCTACGAGGATCATTAAGAGTACGCCGATCATTAATGCAAACCCTCACTTCATGGGCCTCGAAATCTTCAGCATCAATGAAGCGGACATTATTGGTCGCAACAACCGGACAATTTTCCGCCAGTGCTAACTCCATAGCACTTTCGATATATTCTTCTTCACCCTCTTTGCCGATCCGCTGGACTTCTAGATAAAAGCTGCCTGGGAAAATAGTTAACCACTGGCCAAGCAAGGCCTTTGCTATTCCCATATCAGCTTCCAGCAGCGCTTTGCCAATATCACTTTCCAGCCCACCCGAAAGCGCCAGCAAGCCGTCAGAATGCGCTTGCAGTTGCGACTTGAGTACGGCGGTCTGCCCATGACCTAGATTCTCCGTATACATATTTGATACTAGTTGGGTAAGGTTAAGATAGCCTGTCTGATTCTTTACTAGTAAAGCCAGCTTCGTGACCGCATTAGTTTCATCATCTTCCACCTGAATGTCGCATCCACAAATTGGCTTCAGGCCCTGATCTACAGCTCTACTGTAAAGTTTAATTAGTCCAAACAGATTCCCTTGGTCAGTCAGGGCGATTGCGGGCATAGACAGGTCACGGAGACGCCGGATTAATGGCTTAATCCTAACCAGCCCATCGTTAATGGAAAATTCGGAATGTAAACGCAGATGAATGAAAGTCTGGGGTATAGAATTAGGGGGCGAAATTTCAGGCATGGAAAAAGTACAAAGACCGAATCAAAAGGATACGCACAATATACTCTTTTTGAACCGAGATGTTTACCCGTATTAGTAACCGTTAAGCCTATTTAGGGCACTCGGCACTCGAAGTTTTCTACCTCATCGGTACTGCCAGTGCCGGTGTACGCCGCCACCTCTGGAAAAGGACACAATGGTCGACTTCGATCTACTTCACCATTTGTTCGATGAACAGCAAGAATACTCTCAGGCGCTTCATCCGATTCGACCCATGCTTCCAGTGCCGAGATCATATCAAAACTATTTGGCCCCTCTCCTCCCGAGCAATGCCCCATTCCCGGTGCCATAAACAGCCGATACGAATCATTGATTTCGCTTCTACCTCCCAATGCTTCTACTACCCTTTGATAATATTGCGTCGCATTGGATGGAGAAATTTGCGGATCGCTCCAACCATGATACTGAATTAACTTGCCCCCACTTTCAAAAAAAGGCTTCAGGTCAGGATCCAGCGCATTTAGCGTATCGTTGTCGAGTTGCTCTGCTTTAACGATGTCAACTGCAAAGTCGAAACGGTCTATAGTCCAGTCTGGGTCGGCATAGACCAGGTATTTATACTGTTCTAGGCCTGTATCCCTTGCTGACCTGGTCCAACCGAGATCGGTCCAACCCAATTCACTGCCGGGCAAAAGCCCTGTAATGGCACGTCCGGTGGCAGGGTTTACCGGCGAAGAATAGAGCATTTGAACAGTATTAATCTGTTCTGATGTTAAGCAGGCAGCAGTTTCTCCAATGCTGCATTGCAGTACAGCTGGATCAAAACCACACTGCTGAGGATGACCGATAATGCCATCCTCCACCCCATCGCCTGCGTCACAGGCATTCAGTGCGGCTTGATGCACGAGTTGTCGCTTTTCTGCTGACAAGCGGGCAGATTCATTTGTTTCTAGAAACTTGGCCACGCGTAATGATGCTGCAGCCCGTCCAGTCCAATCAAGTCCCGGCGCGCCCGCGATTATGCCATCGTAGTCATCAGGAAAACGTTGTGCTTCTTTCATGGCCTGACGACCACCAGCAGAACAACCATTCCAATAGGAATATTCTGGAGCCTCAGCATAGTAAGCCGCAATTATCTCCTTGGAGGCTAATGTCATCTCATGTACTGCACGCCACCCAAAATCGATAACTTTTTCCGGATGACCAAGCCCAAAGCTCGCCGTATTGCCTAGATGTCCCGTATCGGTTGAACTGGTTGCATAACCACGTGTAAGCGGGTTTACCATAGATGTATAACGAACACTGCCAGTAAATGCTCCATTACCTATAGCGAGGTACTTGCCATTCCAAGTATCAGTCGGCAGCCAGATTTCCATTTTTATTTCCGAGTCAGCAGAAGGCGTTAGCGTGATTGCAACGCGACAGAATTCAGGTAACACACCATAAACCCTGTTACGCTCTTGTGTTTCTCTATTAGTAATTCCTGAAGGAGGAACAAATTCCCCTGCGCCAACTACCTCAGCGGCGGTAATGGATGCACCGGGCAAATACAGTGAAGTGATATTTTGACAAGCCCTTGGAGATTGCTCGGCTGCCAGGGATAACACGCTCCCAAACAGCAAAGGAATCATCAAAGCTAATTTTATGATGCCATGCCGAGTACAAAAATTAATATTGGAGAAATTAACCATAATAGAATCGCCTGTTCTTATTTGTGTCTGCTGCTGATTGTTACAACGCCAATAATACGGCTTATCTTATCCTGTAATTTTTACTTAAGTAAACACTATACAGATCGGATTGCAGGAGCAAACCCCGACTTACACGTAGGCTTTAGTAATTCTGCAACCGGAGCAAACGATTTACGGTGAATAAGACAGGGACCGAGATCTTTAAGCGCCTGCAAATGAAATTTAGTTGGGTACCCCTTGTGCCGCGCAAATCCATAGCCAGGATACTCTTTATCGAATTTCACCATTTCCCCATCTCGGGTCACCTTCGCTAATACCGATGCCGCGGCGATGCACTGAACCTTGGAATCACCTTTGATAATGGCCTCAGATGGGTAATTCCATTGAGGGCAGCGATTACCGTCCACGTAGATGAATTCTGGCTGAATTTGCAGAGCTTCAACTGCACGTCGCATTGCTAATAAACTCGCCTGTAGAATATTAAGCTCATCTATCTCTTCTACACTAGCCCGCGCTATTGCAAATGACCGCGCTTTATCCACTATCTGCTCAAAGCAATAATTGCGCTGGCGCTCGGAAAGTTTTTTGGAATCAGTGAGACGCGCAATTGAAAGCTGTGAATCGAGAATTACAGCCGCCGCCACCACATCACCCGCCAATGGCCCTCTGCCTGCCTCGTCGGTACCGGCGAAAATCTCAATTCCAGCACCTGGTTGAATTAGACTCATAGCGAATGGCATAAGTTAGGACTCTTTATTGAATGCTACCACACCAATTAATTTCAACACTGAATCAGCAGCCTGTCGATTCGCGTTTAAACGAATGGATTTATGAATGGTTTCAAATTCTACCAGCAGCTCTTCTGATGCTGCTGGATTTCGAAAGATGCTATTAATTTCAGCCACCAAGTTAGGTACCGTCACACGATCCTGAATATATTCTGGCACTAGTTGTTTGCCGGCCAATAGATTGGGTAACGCAAAGAGAGGGATTTTCATCATACGTGACGCCACAGCATAGGTGAGAGCTGCAATTCTATAGCAGACGACCATAGGCCGTTTCAGCAACATCGCTTCTAAAGTTGCCGTACCTGAAGCCAACAGAACCGCATCAGCCGCACTAATGCCAAGGTGAGAATTACCATCGAGGAGTATAAAATTGTCATTCTCGGCGTCACCCAGCATGGCTTCAATTTGTTGTTTTCTAGACGAACTGGCACAGGGGATTATAAATCTCAGCCCTGGATTTGTCTCCAGGCTCTGTTTTCCTGCCTCGATGAAAATCGGACCAAGGCGCTGAATTTCTCCGGCCCTGCTGCCGGGCATCAAGGCTAATATTTTTGCATTAGCTTCCAAGCCTAGTTTTTGACGGGCCGAAACTTTGTTGTCCTTAAACCCGATGGCATCAGCTAAAGGATGCCCGACACACTTAACGGCAATATCATGTTGTCGGTAAATCGCAGTTTCAAAGGGAAACAAAGTAAGCATTAAGTCCACAGACTGCTTGATTTTGTTAATGCGCTTTTCACGATAAGCCCAAACGCTTGGGCTAACATAGTGGACAGTTGGAATATTCTTATTCCGCAACACCGATTCCACACGCAAATTAAAATCAGGCGCATCGATGCCAATGAAGGCATCGGGTGGGTTATTAATAAAGTGATCCTGAACTGTGCGCTTTATTTTGAGAATTTGTGGCAAGTGTGTCAGCGGTTCGACAAATCCCATGACTGAAAGCGGGTCCATCGGAGCCAAACTCGTGAATCCCTGCGCCAACATAGTTGGTCCACCGATTCCCTCGAACTCCGCATCCGCAAATTGATCTCGAATGGCGCTAATTAAGCCGGCCCCCAAGTTATCACCAGATTTTTCTCCGGCGATTATTCCGAAACGCAAAGGTTTTTTCATAAGTCAGGTTGAATGGATGAGTTGGGACCTCTTGGGTAGAGGTTAGACAATTAGCGGACTATTCCTTGCTCGGAAGATTCCAATGAGTCAATCAACAACTTCAAGGCATCACTGTTGCCTCCTATTTCCACAATCTGCACAATTGCTTCTTTTAAACCTAAATTGCGTTTATAAATAATCTTGAATGCTGTCCGAAGCTGGGAAATTGTCTCTTGTTCAAAACCACGTCGCTCGAGACCGATTGTGTTAATGCTTCTAACTGCTGCTGGTTGACCACTTACAATGACATACGCTGGCACATCATTGTGGATATAGGTCATGGCGCCGACCATGGCATGGGCGCCGACTTTTACAAATTGCTTCACTCCCGAGAAGCCTCCCAAGATCACCCAATCATCGACCTCAACATGCCCTGAGATAGCCGCATAATTTGCAAACACCACGTTATCTCCAACTCTGCAATCATGCGCGACATGGACGTGTGGCATTAATAAATTATTACTACCGATACGCGTTACCCCCCCACCCGCCTCAGTTCCACGATGGAGAGAAACAGATTCACGCAATATATTATTGTCGCCTATTTCCATCCAGGTTTCTTCGCCAGCGAACTTCTTATCCGCAGGCTCTTCTCCAACCGAACTGAATTGAAATATTTTGTTATTCTTACCAATACGAGTATTGGCTCGAATCACTACGTGAGAGGCTATCTCCGAACCTGCCCCTATATTGACATTGGGGCCGATAATGCTCCAGGGACCTATCGAAACGTCTCTCGCTATTTCGGCACTCGGGTCAATTTTTGCACTGGGATCAATCAATTTGTATTTTCCTTTCAGCACACAAAATAGTCATAGTGCCAACCAATTCCTCACCTACGGACGCCCTACCTGCAAATTTGTAGAGCCCTCGTCTGTTAGTCATTATAGTCGCTTCCAGTATCAACTGGTCGCCTGGTACCACAGGGCGCCTTAGTCGAACATTATCAGCCCCCACAAAATAATATAGATAGCCGTCTTTGGGTTTCTTTTCCTGACTCTTAAACCCAAGAACACCAGCAGCCTGAGCCAGAGCTTCTATAATTAACACACCAGGCATAATAGGGTTATTGGGGAAATGTCCCTGAAAAAAAGGCTCGTTAACACTGACATTTTTATACGCTTTAATGGACTTACCTAGTTCCATTTCCAATACGCGATCGATCAATAGGAAGGGGTAGCGTTGTGGTAGGTAATCTTTAATTTCCTGGACATCTAGTAACATAAGTGACAATCCCTAGTTTATTTCAAGTAGCCCGGCTAATCGACCTGAATCTTTGTATTAGTTAATCATTTTAATCTGCAATTTCAGACTCTTTTTTTTTGTCGGCAAGCTTCTCTATTTCTCTGACCCGCTTTGCAAAATCGTCCAACTGCCTAAACCGGACAATATTTCGCTTCCACTCTCGGGTTTTCATATGCCCCGTGCCAGAAGAATACATACCTGACTCCTTTATCGATTGGCTAACTAGTGACATGGCGCTAACTTGCACCTTGTCGGCAATAGATATGTGCCCAACCGCACCCGAGGCTCCGCCCATGATGCAATATTTCCCTAACGTCACGCTTCCCGCAATTGCGGTACAACCACAAATTATACTGTGGGCACCAATTACACAGTTATGCCCAATTTGCACTTGATTATCTATTTTCACCCCATGTTCAATAATCGTATCTTCGATCGCCCCCCTGTCGATTGTAGTACCTGCCCCGATTTCCACATCGTCTCCCACACGCACACTGCCGAGCTGGTGAATCTTAACGGATTTCTCACCGTCAAATGCAAACCCGAAACCATCTGCACCCAATACTGCACCGGAGTGAACAACAACCCTCTCACCTAATATTACAGCATGGTAAAGCGTCACATTGGCATTGAGCTCACAGTTTTTTCCTAACACACACCCTTCGGCAAGGATAGAGCCTGGCCCAATTACACAACCATCACCAATAATGCAACCTGCACCCACAACAACATTTGCACCTATTGATACAGAGAAGCCCATTGTTGCTGTCTCATCGATAACGGCCGATGCATGAACAGACTGCTTTGAAATTAGTTTTTTGTCAAAAATTTCAGACGCACGCGCATAACTCACGTACGGCTGATTTGAGAGAAGCTTATTAGAGTCGAATGCTTCCGAAAATTTTGGTTCGACAATTACTGCAGAGGCCCTGCAAGAAGATAATTTTCCTAGATAGGCTGGATTGCTCAGAAAGCTTAACTTGCCGGTGTCGGCACTTTCTAACGTGGCGAGCCCATTAATTAGACATTGGCCATCACCTACCAGCTCAACCTCCAGCATCTTAGCTAACTCGCCAAGCGTGTAACTCTTTTTATGTGTCACCTGGCACCAACCTTATATTGATGTTGGCTTGCAGAGCCTTAATTTACAGTCTGCGAATTTTCATTTAATTTAGCAGTTACTTTTGCGGAAATATCAAGTACCGGGGCCATATAGGCAACACTTTGCGAATTGAGCACAAGATCATAGCCACCTTCGGCCACCACATCATTTACCGCAGCAGCTAACTCTTCTCGCATTCCTTCCACGAATACCTGATTTCTTTCTTGTAGTGCCGTCTGAACCCTTTCCTGAATCAATTGCAGTTGCACTTGTAAATCCTGCGCATCAGAATTCATGCGTCTAATTTCCTCTTCACTCATTACCGCCTGATCCTGCTGAAATGTTTCCTGCAATGCAATCAGCTCCTCAGAAAGCACTTGAGCCCGGGCTTCGTCAGCAGAAAACTCCTGTTGAAGCTCTTCCTGAACGACCCTCGCTGCATCGGAGTTGAACAAGGCTTGTTCAAGATTAACTATTCCTATCTTGGTGCCTTGAGCAACGCCAGCCTGGGTCACTAAAGTCAACCCAATACAGGCAATCAATTTCTTCATAATATTCACAATCATTCTCCAATTCATACTATATCACCTGATCAAATTCCAATCTGCACGTTAAATTCGGCTTAAAACCCCGTACCTACTGTGAAGTCAAATTGCTTCGTATCATCACCAATCTTACCAAATGGCGCAGCTACGTAAAAAGTGAGAGGTCCCATCGGCGAAATGTAGGTTACCGAAACTCCTGCCGAGTACCTTATTTCCCCCATATCAAAATTTGTGCAATTTGTCAGCAAAGTTTGCCGCTCTGAACAACTACTTGAAAAAACATTACCGGCGTCAATAAAAAGCGCCGTTCTTACTTGATTCGAATTAGGTACAAATGGAATCGGAAACAATAATTCCAGACTACCCGTGGTCAATATATTACCACCAAAACTATCATAATCCTCATCTAGGTAAAAACTTTGTATCGCAAGGGCTATATCCGGGTTTCCGTTTGCATCAAGTACTGGCACCCCTGCATCGTCAAGTAAAGGCTCTGTTGTATAGCCAAAATCATTGTTAAGACCACTAGCAAATCCGCTTAAATCTCGAATTATATTACCATTTTCATCCTTCAACAGGGTAAGCCCTCTTTCGGTTAGGTAACGAGCACCCGGCGTGCTTTGCGGCCCCAAACTATTCTCTTCAAATCCCCGAACCGTGCCTGCGGCACTCAGCCCGCCTGCAAAAAAATTATTAAAAAACGGCATTTCACCGGTATTGCCATAGCCTGCGCCGTATCCAAGCCTGGTTTTGAGTGCAATTACCCAGGTGTTATCGTTGGTGATCGGCCAATAAATCTCTGAGTTAAAACTGATACGCGCATATTCTAGATCACTACCAGGCATAGTGAGTTCCAGACCCAACGTCTGCCGTGAGCCGTCGGTGGGCATTTGACCTCGATTCAATGTATTTCTGAACCAATTACCCGTAATGGAAAAATTGTTAAACGTATCCCCATTTCGATCAACAAATCCCGGGTCTGGGTTCATCTTTAATTGATCAGCCCTCAAATCATTAACTGAACCAAGCACCCCATCCACCACCGGCCCATTAAAAGGATTTAGGTTAGCTGGTGAAATCAGGTAGCTGTCTACACCTTCATATAGGGTAGGACTGGAAATTATTTCCTGCACAGATCCTAGGCCCGCACTTAGCTCGGTATGGGTAAAACCAAGATCGATACCGAGTGCTTGGACCTCGTTTATTGGGTAGCTAAAACTAAGCGAGCCACCAAATGTGGTTGTATTGAAGTCCGATACATTAAACGGTGACTCCTGCTTCTGGGCAAATAGAGTAAACCCGCGACTCACACCATCGGCCGTAAAAAAAGGATCGACGTATTGGAAATTAATCCCGCTCTGAAAATACGATTTATTAACTCCAATGGCCAATGTTCTTCCAGTGCCCAGGAAGTTCTGTGCTTGCAAACTTGAGCTTAAAAACAGATCTCCACCACCACCTGATCCAACTTGAAAACTGATAGCACCAAAGTTTTGCTCAACCACATCATAATTCACATCAATCTGATCTTCAGTACCTCCAACCTCTTCGGTTTCCACCTCAACAGTTTCAAAGTACCCTAACCGCTCCAGCCGAACTTTAGATTGTTCAATTTGTAAGCTCGAAGCTGGTGCACTCTCGAGTTGGCGCATTTCTCTGCGCAGCACATCATCAGCAGTCGCCAGATTGCCACTAAAATTAATCCGATTTACATAGGTCCGATTACCCGGCTGAATGAAGAAGGTAACACTTACCGTTTCATCTTCTTCGCTTACTTCTGGCACCCCAGTCACTTCGGCAAATGCGTAACCTAAATTACCGAGAAACTGTACCATGATTTCCTCTGTGCCCGTCACCAGACCCTGGGAATAAATCTGTCCGGGCTGAACAAATATTGCCGCCCTAAGCAAAGCCTCTGCATCAACAAGATCCCCTGCCAGATCAACTTCATTAACAATGTATTGCGTACCTTCATTAAGGTTGACCGCAATATAAACTTCCTCACGGTTAGGAGTAATCGAAACGGGTGTAGAATCAACACTAAACTCGACATACCCATTGTTAAGGTAAAATGTCTCCAGGCGTTCCAGATCACCTGAAAACTGCTCTCGAGAATATCGATCCTTGCGGCTAAGAAATTGGTACCAGTTTTTGGTGCCTAACTCAAAGAGAGACAAAAGTTCCTCTTCCGAGAAGGCAGTGTTTCCTAGTATATTAATCGCCCGAATCCGACTCTCTTCACCCTCATTAATATCCAAACTTATGCTAACTCGATTCCTTGGTAATTCTTCAACGTCAATCTCCACAGTCGCCCCATAACGCCCTCTCCCTGCATACACATCCTGTATTCCACTGCGAATAGCTTCCATAGCCGCGCGAGTAAAAATTTGCCCCTCGGCTATATCCGCACCCGCCATGTTATCGGAAATATCTTCGGTAGAAAGTAGGTCGTTACCCTCTATCGAAATCTCTGCAACAGACGGGCGCTCAACGACTGCGATGATAAGGTTGTTTCCGTCCCTGGATACTTCAATTTCATCGAAATATTCTGACTGGGATAGCTCTCTGATAATTTGCGCAGAAGTCGCCGTGGTAATCTGGTCACCTATACCTACAGGTAGCAGGCCATAAATAATTCCAGGAGAAATACGCTGATAACCATCGACGATAATATCGGCAATGGTAAAGGTTTGAGCTGCCAGCGGGTTGGAAAAACCAAAAACCACAAGGAAGCAAAGAACAATTTTCTTCATTTGTAATGCGTTCTCAAACTGATTAATTGATTTACTTGTTGGCGGGCCAATTAAATGATTATCGAATTTTGTTTATTAAAGTAATCGACTTACGTCGTTATATAGAGCCAAGACCATTATCCCAGAAATCAAGATCAATCCGATTTGTAAGCCCCAGGCCTGGATTCGCTCTGGCACTGGTCGCCGTATTATAGCCTCAATCATGTAGTAAAACAGGTGGCCACCATCTAGTATTGGTATCGGCAATAAATTCAGCACCCCTAGTGATATGCTTAAAAGGGCCAAAAACCCTAGATAAACATCTAATCCGTATACTGCTGTTTCGCCTGCTATCTGGGCAATTGTTATTGGGCCGTTGATATTTTTGACAGATATCAAACCGGTGACCATTTTTTTAACCGAATTCAAGACAAAGACCGATTTATCCCAAGTCTCTTGCAATGCCGGTACCACAGCAGAAAAGACATTAAAATGTATCTCTCTGCGCATTTCTGGCGGCAGCAATTCAATCAGGCTCGTTTCTTGCACAAAGGCCCCTATGGTGCCTATGACTGCGCCATCTTCAAGCTGGCCTGTTTCTGGTCGCAATTGTAAAGTTGTATCGATTCCCTGACGTTTGGCCACGACATTCAGTTCAAGTTCCGGGCTGCTGCGGATAACTTCCACCCAGTGCATCCAACCTCGGATTGGTGATCCATTGACTTCAAGAATTTCGTCTCCTGCTTGAAGCCCACCGGACTCCGCCCGACCACCCGCTATTACACCCGCTATGATAGCGGGTATTTCAAATTGCACGATACCTAAATCGGTCACTGGGCTCGGTTCTGTCTGCCCCCCCAACCATCTACTAATCGGTATTAGGATCTCTTGCGCGCCGTCAGGCGTACTTGAGGCAGCTGCCGGGATAATAGTAAGGTCCAACTCACCTGTTTCGCCTAGCCTGGAAAGCATTTGCAGCGTGACTTGCCGCCAGGTAACTGTTGCCTCACCATCCACAGCAACGATCTCGTCTCCTTCCCTCAAACCAGCTTGATATGCCGGTGAATCCTCAATGACATTACTTGCAATTGGCGCGATGCCAGTCAAACCGTAACTAACATTAATTAGCCAAAAGATAATTATTGCTAATAAAAAATTGGCAAGTGGTCCCGCTGCGACTATTGCCATGCGTTGCCACAGTGGTTTAAATGCAAATGACATATGACGCTCGCTAGCCGTCACTTTAGAGGAGTCAGCAACCGCAACATCTTCTTGCCCCAACATTTTTACATAACCACCCAGCGGAATAGGGGCAATCACATATTCGACTCCGTCCTTTCCCACCCAGGTTTTTACTGCTTTGCCAAACCCGATAGAGAAGCGCAGTACTTTTACACCACAACGCCGCGCCACCCAGAAATGGCCAAATTCATGAATGGTAACCAGGATGCCGAGTGTAAGTAGTAAAGACAGGGCGTTTATGAATAGCTCAATTATCATTTAAAAGTCTATTTACCGGCCAGTATTAAGGCTCAGTTCAGTGGTTTAGCTTATTTATCAATTCGTTAGCTTCAAGCCTAGCAGCTAAGTCGGCCGCTTGAATAATAGCTAGTGTTACCGCAGTTTCACAAGGTATTTTCGACAAAACTTCCGCATTTATGAGCACAATCTGATTAAAATTTATCTTCCCACTTAAAAAGGCATCAACTGCTACCTCATTGGCCGCATTGATAAGAGCTGGAGCGGTGCCCTTTGCAGCAGCGGCATCCATACCCAACTTTAGGCTGGGAAAGCGCGTCAGGTCAGGAGTGTGAAACTCCAGGGCTGAGGCTTTACTTAGATCAAGGAAATTGGCGCCAGAAGCAATTCGCTGGGGCCAGGCCAAGCCATATGCTATAGGAATACGCATATCAGGTGTTGCCATTTGTGCCAGAACGGAGCCATCACGGTACTCTACTAATGAATGCACAATGCTTTGTGGATGGATTAATACATCTATTTGATTTGGATTCAGATCAAACAAATAGCACGCTTCAATAAATTCCAGTCCCTTGTTCATCATCGTTGCCGAGTCTACCGAAATCTTTCTACCCATTTTCCAATTAGGGTGGCGACAGGCTTGCTCGGGAGTTATGGAAACAAATTCTTCCAGCGGTGTATTCAAAAATGGCCCACCAGAAGCGGTTAGGATAACTCGTTTTACTAATCTGCGGTCGACTTGCCCCTTCCCAGCACTGAATTCTGGCAGGCACTGATGGATAGCGTTATGTTCACTATCAATCGGCAGCAGGCAAGCACCAGAATCTGCCACAGCCTGAATAAACAACTCACCAGCCATTACCAGGGATTCTTTATTGGCTAACAACACCTTTTTGGAAGATTTCACTGCTGCCAGCGTAGGCTCCAGACCTGCTGATCCAACGATAGCAGCCATTACCGTATCTACACTCTCGTGGGTACTAATTTGGATAAGAGAAGCCGCTCCAGCTAAAACTTCGATATCAAGGTTCTGCTTTCGCAGTAATTTTTGTAGATTGCTTGCGGCTTTCTCATCGACCATCACCACAAGCTCAGGGTGAAACTGCAAACACTGCGCGAATAGCATATCAACGTTGCTATGAGCAGAAAGAGCAAACACTTTGTATTGGGAGTGCCGCTGGATAACGTCTAATGTACTTTTGCCAATAGAACCTGTCGATCCCAGGATAGCAATACTTGCTGGGGCAACATCATTTGTCACAACGCACCATCCAGCACAAACATGAGAACCAAAACAAAAAACGGAGTTACAGCCATTAAACTATCGGTACGGTCGAGCAATCCACCATGACCAGGTAACAGCTTACCGCTATCCTTCAGATTTTTATTGCGCTTCAACATGCTCTCGAACAAATCACCCACCACACTGCCAATTGAAACCAGAAAACTGAGCAGTACCAGCAATGTTATTTGCACCACAGACAGCGCTAAAATCGAATTATTAAGAGTCCAAATAAGGAAAATGGAAACTACCAGGCAAAGCAATGTGCCACCCCATACACCCTCCCAAGATTTTTTCGGACTTATGTGGGGGGCCAATTTTGAATTTCCGAAACTAACCCCCGCAAAATAAGCGCCAATATCTACACTACTGGTAAGGAGGATTAACGCTAGGACAAGCAAGCCAGAATCGAGCAGGTATTTTAACTGAACCAACCCAACCCAGGCAGGGATTAGAACGAAGACCCCCATAAGCGCGATCTTTGATTTATTGTTCCACGAGCCCTGGTTTTCCGGATAATGGCGTAACAACAAAAACATGAGAAGCCAGAATAAGACGCCTAGCAGCAATATCGTTAGAACTCGATCTTGTTCCAAGCTCTTAGATGACGGGGTAATGCCCAACATTAAAAATGTACCGGAGAGTAATACGACCAGTGAAAGTAAGTACCCTAATTTCGACTTAAAACTGCCCAAATCAATAAAATTACTCCACTCAACCGCTGCGAGTAGCAGTAATGTGCCCACGACTATTGCAAAGTAAAATGGAGCTAGCTGTGTAGTGGTTAGCGTCAGTGCCGCCAACAATGCAAGCGCTGTAATGATTCTCTGCTTAAGCACTTACTTTTCCATCGCCCTGGCTTTCTTTTTCCCGCCGTATTTGTGCCCACCATAGTTACGCTGGCGGTTCGAAAAATCATCCAATGCTAATTGAAATTCCTGTTCAGTAAAATCCGGCCAATAGCATTTAGTGAAATAGAGTTCAGTGTAGGCAAACTGCCAAAGTAGAAAATTACTTATGCGGTGCTCGCCACCGGTACGAATACATAAATCCGGATCGGGGTATTCGCTAAGACAAATGTGATCCTGCACGGTCTCAATATCAATGTCACTGCTAGAAATCTCCCCAGCAGCAACCTTATCCGCAATTATCCTGGCTGCGTTAGCGATATCCCAACGCCCCCCATAGTCAGCCGCCACAATAACTGTCAAGCCTGTATTTGCAGAAGTCAAATTTTGCACTTCCTGGATATTCCTTTGTAGCTTTTTTGAAAATCCATCGCGGTTCCCTATGAACTGTAGTTTTACATTATTTTTATGCAACTGGTTTATTTCATTGCGTTTTAATACAGCAAGAAACAACGCCATCAAGGCTTGAACTTCCTTATGGGGACGTAGCCAATTTTCACTACTGAAGGCAAACAAAGTGAGGTATTTAATACCGCGCCTAGCACAATAATCGACCAGATCTCTAGCAATTTCAGCACCAGCACGGTGTCCCGATTTAGCCGTAAGACCTCGGGCTTTAGCCCAGCGATTGTTGCCGTCCATGATAATGGCAATGTGCTGTGGGCAACTAACATCTGTGTCGAGTATCACATTCTCCATATCCATAATGTCAATCTAAAAAGCGAGGGTTGTTTTACTCTGACATATGCCTGCCTAACATTGCGATCAGATCGAAAGTAAATCATCCTCCTTTATGTGGTAAGTAGATTCAACCTCAGCAACAAATTTGTCCGTTAGCCTTTGAACCTGCTCTTCTGCCTTGCGCTGTTCGTCTTCGCTAATTTCCTTTTCTTTTTGTAGATCTTTAAAATCTGAATTGGCGTCACGTCGAATATTTCGAATAGCAACTCTGGCGTGCTCGGCTTCATTTTTTGCCTGTTTAGTAAATTCCCTGCGGGTCTCTTCGGTTAAGGACGGCATGGGCACACGGATAGTGTTCCCGTTATTAGAAGGGTTTAAGCCCAGGTCAGATTTCATTATAGCCTTTTCTATTTCACCAATCATCGGTTTTTCCCAGGGAGTAATAACTAGTGTTCGACCCTCCTCCACGGTGACATTTGCCATTTGGTTTAGTGGCATATCTGAACCATAATAAGCAACCTGGACTGAGTCTAGAATACTGGGATGAGCCCTGCCTGTGCGAATCCTCTTCAACGCTTCCACCAGTGAGGAAACACTTTTTTGCATTCGTTGTTCAGCATCAGAAATTATTTCATTAATCATCTTAAGCCCCTAGCAGCAGTTTTTCATGTAGTCACTTGGAATTCAATATTAAGTACGGGTATCGTAATGGCAGCGAGCTCTTAACAATGTAGTGAAATATTTTATTTACTAGCCGATCAAAGTTCCGTCTGGTTTTCCCATAACATTATCCAATAGTGCACCTGGTTTTTTCATATTAAATACTTTGATAGGTATTGCGTGATCCCGACTAAGGTAAATAGCTGTCAAATCCATCACAGCTAATTTTTTTTCTATAACTTCATCATAGCTTAGTCGTTCAAATTTCACCGCACTCGGGTCCTTGTGCGGATCAGCAGAATACACGCCATCGACTTTGGTTGCCTTCAAGATTAAATCTGCGTCGATCTCAATGCCGCGTAAACAAGCAGCAGTATCTGTAGTAAAGAAGGGATTGCCTGTTCCAGCTGAAAAGATAACAACATCGCTGGCTTCAAGGTGGCGGATGGCTGTGCGTCGGTCGTAGTGCTCAACAACACCACTCATTGGAATAGCCGACATGACGCGTGTGGGGATATTTGCGCGCTCCAGCGCGTCACGCATAGCCAGCGCGTTCATTACTGTCGCCAGCATTCCCATATGATCACCAGTAACTCGCTCCATGCCCGCTTCGTGCAATGCGGCACCGCGAAACAGGTTTCCACCGCCGATGACCATACCGATCTGAACACCTAGGCCCACTAACTGGCCTACTTCAACCGCCATACGATCAAGCACCTTAGGATCGATACCAAACTGCGCATCACCGATAAGTGCTTCACCACTTAGTTTGAGTAGAATACGATTATACTTACGCTCTCGTTTCGGCATAGGCTAAGCTCTGTCTGAGAATTATTTTACTTATAGCGTCCGTCTCTAAATAGCGTCTTGTTTTGCTTGTGCTGCTACTTCTTCGGCAAAGTCCACTTCATCCTTCTCGATGCCTTCACCTACTTCAAAGCGAATAAAACTGACTATGTCTGCACCCGCTTCCTTTAAAAGAGTGGATATTTTGATATCAGGGTCTTTGACAAAGGGTTGATCCAATAAGCTTACTTCAGCAACAAATTTCCGCAATCGTCCACTGATCATTTTTTCAACAATTTCTTCCGGCTTGCCACTTTCCCTTGCCTGGGCTGAGTAAATCTCTGATTCTTTGGCTAATATATCTTCCGGCACATCTTCTGCCCTTACTACCATGGGATTTACTGCAGCAATATGCATTGCGATATCTCGTGCCAGCGACTCGTCACCACCTTTAAGGGCAATCAAAACAGCAATTCGGCTGTTGCTGTGCACATAGCTCTCAACAATACCTTGATTAGCATCGCTGAACTCCACACGGCTAATTCGACGCAAATTGATATTTTCACCTATTTTCTGAACCAGGGCCTCACGAGAAACTTCCAGCCCCGCTTCCAGCAGTCCAACCACTTCTGCAGTCTTATTGGAATACGCCAGATCCAACGCCTTGGCAGCAAACTGTCGAAAATGTTCATCCCGAGCGGCGAAATCAGTCTCACTATTTACCTCAATAATAACCCCGTAGTTACCATCTTCCGCAATTTTTGTAAGCACTGCTCCTTCTGCGGCAACACGACTCGCTTTCTTTGCCGCTTTCAACCCGCCCGCTTTACGCATATCTTCAATGGCTTGGTCTATATCGCCATTAGCCACCACCAACGCTTTCTTGCAATCCATCATGCCCAAGCCGGTTCTTTCGCGCAATTCTTTAACCACGCCTGCAGTAATATTTGCCATCTTCTTTGCCTCGTTATTTCTTAAGATACTCTGTGGAGCACCGTCAATATTTGCTTGAAGAAAGGGGGCTAAGCGCCCCCTTAAAAATATTTAACCAGATTGTCGTCAGGTGCCTTGTATGCCTTCCTATTCAGCATCCGTTTGCTTGGCAGCAGCTTTCTTCTTGGTTGGCGCTTTCTTAGCTGGAGCCTTCTTCGCCGGCGCTTTCTTTGCTAAGGCTTTCTTGGCTGGAGCTTTCTTCGCTGGAGCTTTCTTCGCTGGAGCTTTCTTGGCAGCAACCTTCTCCTCTGTAACTGCAGGTTCCTCAACCTCTTCAGAAGAAGTCTCACCCGCATCATCCGCTGCAGCTTCTACTGAAAGAGTGTCAACTTCAGCCTCAGCTTTAGCTTTAGCAGCAGGCTCAGCCGCCGTTTCAGTTTCACTATCTGCTTCCGCCGCACTACTCACTTCTTCTGGTTCAATTGAAACTGATCCCGCCGCACTGGCTTCGGCTACTTTTTCTTCTGCCTCGGCATTTTCCGCAGCCGGAATGGCATCTGAGTCATCAACTTCAACGAATTCACTTTTTTCCACTGCCGACTCGCTGTTACCACGCCCCTCTACACACGCATCAGCGATAGCCTCTACATAGAGTTGTATTGCACGAATCGCATCATCGTTCCCGGGGATAATATAGTCCACGCCATCGGGATTGCTGTTTGTATCAACAATACCAATAACCGGAATTTTCAGGTTGTTTGCTTCTGTTACCGCGATTCTTTCATGCTCGACGTCAACAACAAACAGGGCGTCTGGCAATCCGCCCATATCTTTGATGCCACCTATACTGCGCTCCAACTTTTCCTTTGCACGCTTCAGCATAAGCGCTTCTTTCTTAGTAAGTTGTTCAAAAGTGCCATCTTGCTCCTGCGTTTCCAGTTCTTTCAAACGCTTAATAGAGCCACGAATAGTTTTGTAATTCGTTAACATGCCGCCTAACCAACGGTGCTTTACAAAGGGCATACCGGCACGAACAGCTTCTTGTTCGATAATTTTTGCTGCTGCCCGTTTGGTACCAACAAACAAGATTTTTTTCTTCTTGCCCGCCATGTTGGTTACTTCTGCCAAGGCGCCTTTTAAAGCGGGAACGGTGTGTTCTAGGTTAATAATATGGATTTTATTGCGGACCCCGAATATATAGGGTTCCATCTTAGGATTCCAGTAGCGACTCTGGTGGCCGAAGTGCACTCCAGCCTTGAGCATTTCTTTCATACTTACAGTCATAATTTACCCTTCAATTTTGGGTTAGGCCTCCATACACCCCATGGTTTAACCCCTGCTGCTGAGCAGTTAGGGCACCCAAAACACATGTGACGGTGTATGTGTGACGTTAATGGTTAAAGTTTCAAGCCACCAATATAGCTTGCGTTGCACGCCTATAAAAAGCGCGCCGCTTTATACCACATAGTAGGGCTGACTTAAAGCAAATCTCCTTGCATACCTGCCATGTCAGGCCAGGTATCAATATGCGTTGGGCAAAGCGGCTGAGTTGCTGTTATTCAGTGATGTACTGATTTACAATACTTAGCCTTTAGAAAATAGCTAATCAAAGCCTCTGCTCAGTGAAATGTATGCCACCGGCCCATGAATATATCACTCAAAAACTCTGATGACATAGCGCATATGCGTGTTGCAGGTAAACTCGCAGCGCAAGTACTTGAAATGATTCGACCTCATGTAGTGCCCGGCATTAGTACGGGTGAACTTGATCGTCTGTGCCATCAGCACATCGTAGAGGAGCAGCAAGCAGTACCCGCACCGCTGAACTATAACGGGTTTCCGAAGTCTATTTGTACCTCGGTCAACCATGTTATCTGTCATGGTATTCCCAGCGATGACAAAATTCTCAAAAACGGTGATATCATCAATATTGACATCACCGTCATAAAAGACGGGTTTCATGGCGACACCAGTGAGATGTTCTGTGTTGGTGATGTTCCTGACCATGCCAAACGCCTGATAAAGATTACCCAGGAGTGTCTATATAAAGCTATTAAAATAGTGAAGCCAGGTATTACTCTGGGCGATATCGGTCACACCGTCCAGCAACACGGCGAGGCTAATAATTATTCAATTGTACGCGAATACTGTGGCCACGGAATCGGCAGGATATTCCATGAACAACCTCAAGTGCTGCATTACGGAAAACCCGATACTGGCATCAAACTGGCAGAAGGAATGACTTTCACCATAGAGCCAATGCTGAATGCGGGTACACGCTTCACCAAACTATCCAAAAAAGATGGTTGGACGGTTACCACCAAAGATCGACGACTATCTGCACAATGGGAACATACGCTTGCCGTTACCAGCGATGGCTGCGAAGTGCTCACTCTGCGCCCCAATGAAAAGTTATAACCATCGATTCAAGTTAACCCCACTCTATGTCTAAGTCTGTTGAAAAACATCAAGATCTCACCGAACTGTTCGATGCAGAACAGTTTAGCCATCATCTAGCTGAAACAGATAAGCCCGTCATTTTATTCCGTGAAGCCATCCAAAATGCCAGTACGATCCTCGATGAACGCTATAGGCAGAATAAGAATATTCTCGATATAGTGACCGGCAGAGCCTGGTTAATAGATCAAATACTGCGATTTGCCTGGAACAGTGTTCAGTGGGCTCATGAGACAAATATAAGTCTTGTCGCTGTAGGTGGATACGGGCGTGGCGAGTTGCATCCATATTCCGACATAGATTTGCTGATTCTGACTCGAAGAAGTCGCAATGCAAAATACGCTGGCAGCATAACCCAATTCCTTACCCTGTTATGGGATATTGGTTTGGAAATTGGTCACAGCGTGAGATCAGTAAGGCAATGCAAAGTAGAAGCGATAAAAGATATCACCGTTGCAACCGCGCTGATGGAGTCACGTGTACTTGTCGGGCCAGCCGATTTGCAAACTGCGATGTTGAAAGCCACCAACTCAAGAAGTGTTTGGCCGATTAAGAAATTTCTGCGCGCTAAATGGGATGAGCAAATCGAAAGACACAATAAAGATTATGACATCGATTATGCGTTGGAGCCCAACGTTAAAACGTCTCCTGGCGGTCTTCGTGACATTCAGACTATCGCCTGGGTGACTAATCGTCACTTCGGGGCCAAGTCTTTTCATGACCTGGTTGAGCTCGATTTTATTACCCTCGCTGAAGAGATAACCATAGATGAAGGCCAGCAATTTCTCTGGAAACTGCGCTATGGCCTGCACTTGCTTGCAGGTCATCGTGAAGACCGCCTACTCTTTGACAAGCAATGTGAACTGGCTTCTTTGTTTGGTTATTTAGATGATGAGAAAAGTCTTGGTGTGGAAAAGCTGATGCAGAAATACTACCGCACTGTATCAAGTCTTAGAGAGTTAAACGATGTGCTATTGCAGCATCTGGACGAAGCAATATTGCGTGCTCGGGAGCGCGAGAAAATTGTCCAGGTAAATGATCGGCTCCAAATCAGAAACGGCTATATACAGGTAAGTAATTCGTCAATATTTAAAAGGTATCCCCACGTCCTACTGGAGATTTTCGTATTAATGGGACAGAACCCGGACATTCAAGGAATACGCGCTTCGACAATCCGACTCCTGCGTGAAAATTTGCATCTGATAGACAACGCCTTCCGCAAAGATCCGAAAAATACCAGCCTCTTTATGGAACTAATTAGAGCACCCCACCAATTAGCCACACGCCTCAGGCGCATGTCACGTTATGGAATACTGGGACGTTATCTACCCGAATTTGGTCAAATAACCGGCAAGATGCAACACGACATGTTTCACATCTACACTGTGGATGCACACACCTTGCAGGTTATCGAAAATATGCGCAGATTTCGACGGCCTGATGCAAAAACCAAATTCCCGGTCGCCGCTCATATTGTTCATAATTTATCTAAACTGGAATTGCTCTACATAGCTGGGCTTTACCACGATATTGCTAAAGGTCGCGGTGGCGATCACTCCACACTGGGCATGACGGATGCGGAGCATTTCTGCCAAAGACACGAACTAAGCAAGTGGGATGCCAAACTCGTTTGCTGGCTGGTAAATAAGCACTTGTTCATGTCCATGACGGCCCAGCGCAAGGATATTGACGACCCTGAAGTGATTCACGAATTTGCCGAAGTTGTTGGGGACAAACTACATTTGGACTATCTCTACGCAATGACTGTTGCAGATATTTGCGCTACGAATCCAAATCTTTGGACATCATGGCGCGCCACGTTGCTACGGCAGTTATATCTCAACACAAAGAGAGCACTTCGGCTAGGTTTGGAAAAACCCCGTAATCGAGAAGACCGCGTTACTGACAAACAACTGAGCGCCATGCAAAAGCTACTGGATAAGGGGTTGTCCAAGGAGCAAATTAACGCAATCTGGAAAAATACGGCTAATGAGTATTTTCTACGAGAGTCCGCGTCCAATATTGTGTGGCATACTGAAGCGATTGCTGGCTTTAATAATAAGGACCCGCTAATTTCGATTCATGGTAGAGGAGAGCATAGCGCCGAGGGAGCTACTCAAATATTTATTTACACCAGGAATGGAGATTTCCTTTTCGCCAACACGACTGCGGGGTTTGAAAAGCTCAAATTAAATATTCAAAGCGCACGGATTTTTACTTCAGCAAACGACTACTGCATAGACACCTACACTGTGCTGGAGGGCAATGGGAAACCCGTGGGTAATGATCCAGAAAGAATCGCACAAATCAAATCGATTCTATCCCAGTATTTACGGAACAATAAAGTCATCTCACCGGCTAAATGGCGCAAGCAGAGGAAACAGAAATCTTTCAGCCAACACGTGGATACGACTCTGCTAAATGCAGAGGACAAAGCTTATTCAACGGTGGAAATCAACTGCCCTGATCAACCCGGGATATTGGCTTGTGTTGGCAAAGTATTCGCCGACAATCAAATTAACGTGAAAGATGCCCGTATCACGACTTTAGGTGAACGGGTTGAAGATTTATTTTTTGTTACCAACCATGCTGACAAACCCATTACTAATCAGCAAGAAATCCTTGCCCTACAGGCAGAACTAAAGAAACAATTGGAAGAACGGATTGCAAATTAGTGCCCTCGGATAGCATGATTACACTCTACGGAATAAGCAACTGCGACTCTGTCAAGAAAACCCGAAAGTGGCTGGAGCAACATCAGCTCAATTATGATTTTTACGATTATAAGAAACAGGATGTATCTATCGAACTGGCGGAAACATTCCTTTCACATTTTCCTCTCCGGGAGTTAATCAATACTCGCGGAACTACCTGGAGAAAACTGCCAGAACAGCAGAAGAATAATTTAACAGAGGCCTCAGCGGTTAAATTGATGTGTCTTCAGCCTTCGGTTATTAAGCGCCCAATAATCCGACAAGGCGAGCGCTGGGTGTTAGGGTTCAGCGAATCAAACTTACAGTCGTTTAGGAATCAGTAGATAAAGCTAACAACCGCTTAAACAGGATTTAACAATGAACTCATCCATATTACACGCCTTTGCATTCGGCATAGCAACAAAGAATTCCCAAGGGGACATCATAGAGGTCTATTACCCCGATCCGCTGATCAATCCAGATAGAAATTATGCCGATGCTGTGCTTAAAGTCATTGAATATACCGAGTATACGAATGGTTTCACGGAGCTTAACAGTGAAATTGTGGCTGAACTGGCCGCGGCGCTGGAAGTGGCTGGATTTACAGCACAGAGCCAGATAGTTGAGCAATTAAATACTGGGTCACTCACCGTGATTGCCTGTATGCTGTTTACCAATAGCAAACCGGTGTCGGTACCCGAAGCCTACCTAAAGTTGCACCTGCTATCACATCGCCATGCCAAACCACATGAACTCAACATAGAAGGAATATTTGGCGTCTTGCCAAATCTGGCTTGGACCAATCAAGGTGCGATTGGTCTGGATGATCTCTCCGCGCGGCAATTAACCGCGCGCCTCGAGGGCCAATTGTTGGAAGTCATGTCAATCGACAAGTTCCCCAAAATGACTAATTATGTTGTACCAAGCGGAGTACGCATAGCCCACACCGCTAGGGTGAGATTGGGTGCTTACCTTGGCGAAGGTACCACCGTTATGCATGAGGGCTTTGTTAATTTTAATGCGGGAGCCGAAGGCCCTGCCATGATCGAAGGTAGAATCTCAGCAGGTGTCATGGTGGGGGGGAACAGTGACCTCGGTGGCGGTTGCAGCACCATGGGAACCTTGTCAGGTGGTGGCTCTGAGATCATCTCTGTTGGCAAGAACTGCCTCATTGGCGCCAACGCTGGTATTGGTTTCCCTCTGGCAGACGGCTGTATTGTCGAGGCCGGTCTCTATGTGACGGCCGGAACCAAGGTTAATGTACTGGATCACTCAGATACTATTGAACGTTCTGTGAAGGCGCGCGAGCTATCCGCTACTCCTGACCGACTATTCAGACGCAATTCACTCAGTGGCGCGGTAGAATGTGTTCCGCTAAAAAGTGTGGTAAGTCTTAATGAGGAATTGCACAGTCATAACTAAAACGATTATTGCAGGCTTATTTTTACTGCATTCCGGGCAGCTCGTGCTGCTATCTGCTATGGCGACAGCCAAAAACCATGGCGACAGATATCCCATCAAGTTAAAACGTATTAAGTAGAGGCGTCTATGTCGGCAACGTTAGATCTCGCCAAGCAACTGATCAAATTGGAGTCGGTGACTCCCAATGATGGGGGCTGTCAAGAAATACTGGCCGCCAGGTTGGATGCGATCGGATTTAACATTCAGCACTTTATTTTTGAAGATGTTGCTAATCTTTGGGCCACCATTGGGGAAAGCGGACCTATTCTCGTGTTTGCAGGCCATACGGATGTTGTTCCTGCCGGTTCAGAAAGTGATTGGACCTATGCACCATTCTCGGCAACTGAGCACAAGGGGTATCTCTACGGGCGTGGAGCCGCAGATATGAAAGGCAGCTTGGCAGCCATGATTACTGCCTGCGAACGTCATTTGGATCAAACTCAGCCCACAGGGCGGATTGGATTTCTGATTACCAGTGATGAAGAGGGTGTTGCCATTAATGGTACAGTGAAAGTGATCGAGGCATTGTCCGAGCGAGGTGAGCACATAGATTATTGCATTGTGGGTGAGCCCAGCAGCACAGCTGAAATTGGTGATGTGGTTAAAATTGGCCGGCGCGGGTCATTGAATGGTTTGCTGCACATCAAAGGTCTTCAAGGTCACGTGGCTTATCCGCAATTGGCAAAGAATCCAATACATGAGGGCGTGCCGGCATTAATCGAGCTTTGCCAGATTCAGTGGGACCAGGGAAACGCCGCATTCCCCCCTTCCAGTTTTCAAATATCGAACATCAAGGCCGGAACTGGCGCTAATAATGTTATTCCCGAATCGATGTCAGTTGCATTTAATGTCAGATTTTCAACCGAAATTGATGCTGAAAGCATCCAACTTCAGGTTCAGTCAGTATTGGATGCCCACACGCTTGACTATGAAATAGATTGGCAATTATCAGGCAACCCGTTTCTAACTTCGACTGGCAGCTTACTGAATACTGTCCAGGAGAGCATACAATCTGTCACTGGTAGACAGACCAGTATGTCAACCTCCGGAGGCACATCTGACGGGCGCTTCATTGCATCAACCGGGGCGGAAGTGATCGAAATTGGTCCGTGTAATGCCACAATCCATAAAGTAGATGAGTGTGTTGCAATCGCAGACTTGGATACTCTGTCTAGTATTTACCAATCGATAATACAAAACCTCTTATCAAAGGGCGACTCATGAAACATTCCAGCTACACCGTCAGGTAGACATCGTAGCGGCTGCTGGATCCTTTGAATTCTATATCGGGTTTAATAGCGCCCAGGTAGGGTGCTAATTTAGAGCGCTTAACAACAACCCGCTTCTTTGCCGCATTCAACGCGCTGATCGCTAGTTCTTCATCCAGATGATCGTCGACCAGTAACTTCTGTAACACAAACATATCTTTCTTCACTCGAGCGCTTTTCTCACGTTTAGGAAACATCGGATCGAGGTAAATCACATCCGGTTTCATTTCGCTATCCAGCCTAGGACCGAATTCACCATGCTCTAAACTAAGGCGTGACACGGCTGCCAGGTTATCAACGCTTTCCTGGGCTCTTAGAAGTCCATCTTCGAGCAGGGCATGAACTACTGCAGAGCGCTCTAACATATGCACATGACAACCTAGGCTTGCCAGGAGAAAAGCGTCTTTTCCCAATCCTGCTGTGGCATCGAGAATATCAGGTTTAACTCCCTTCTTAATCCCTACTGCTTTTACTATTCCCTGGGTTTTAATTGCACTGCCTATCCGATGCTGCAACCTGGAGTTACTAAAATCGACACGGACTGGACCAGGAGCAGCACTGCCTACCATGCATAAGTCGAGCCCCTTTGAGCCATATCCAAGATAAAACTCGCACTCGACAGGCAATTCTTCTAGACATGAGATCAAAGGCATATCTAGGCGCTGTGCCAGCCCAATGCACTCTTCCTCTCTTTTAGAACAGGACAGTACGACAGCAGCAGATTTCGTATTCATTATTAGAAAAAATAAATAACGAGTAATAACCCGCCAAGGCATAGACGATAGATGACAAAAGGTAAAAAACCAATACGTTCGATTAATTTAAGAAAAAAGTGGATACAAGCGAAGGCTACCAGTGCCGCTAAACTGGCAGCATATAAGAGCATTAGCCACTGTGAACCCGAAGTGTCGGCGGTGTACAACTCTACTGACTTAAGCAATCCACTTGCGGTGATGACAGGAACCGCAAGCAAAAACGAAAACCGCGCGGCGGCATCTCTTGATAAATTACAGTACAAGGCAGCTGTCATGGTTATACCTGACCTTGAGGTACCCGGAATAAGCGCAAATAGCTGCGCAATACCTATTAAAAGGCCTGCCTTCCATGTCAATTCATGTACAGCAAGAGTAACCGGCTTTGGTTTGTCCGAGAAATACAAAAGCAGGGAAAAGAAAATGGATGAAATAGCAATCACCAACATTGAGCGTGAGTACAGCTCCACTACGTCATTTAATATAAATCCAGCAATGCCAACAGGAATTGTGGCTAGGATAAGCAGCCAAGCAAGTTTTGACGCTTCTGTTTGCTCCCGCTTGATAAGGGAGCGTACAAACCCGATCAATAATTCAAGCAATTGCACGTAAAAATAGAGCACTACGGCAATCAAACTACCAACATGTACGGCCACATCGAAAATTAAGCCCTGATCCTGCCAGCCAAATAATTCTGAGGGCAGGATCAAATGTCCTGAACTAGAAATAGGCAAAAATTCTGTCAACCCTTGTAAAAGGGACAGAAAACTGATTTGGAAAAAACTTAGATCCAAGCAAACCTCGTCGATGTCTAGTCCGCGTGCTTCATCAAAGAGTTGAGCCAATAATTAACTCAAGTCGTTTTCAAATAATCCAGCTGCTCTTTGATATAATTCGGTAGCGCCTGTTCCGGCTCAATGCCAAGCCCCTGTGCATGCCTAATCGCCGCCAGTAAACACAGATCTTTAATATCTAGTGTAAAATCAATATGGATGCCTGCCAACTCAAATCCAAGCCTCTGCTCCAATATTGCTCTGTAATCCCAGCCACTGCCGATTCCGTACCAGGGTTGTACTTTGGTGGAAACAGCATCAAAGCAAACAGCACCTGGCGCGCATACCTGCTCTGACCCAACTAAGGTAACTCCATTGATTTCGCAACTTCGGTAGCTTGCAAAATAGACTTCATTCTCCCTAGCTTTTTGGCAGATCATGAGTGATTCTGAACCAAATCGTTCTTTTGCTGACATTGCGGCGATAGCCAAAGAGGAGATAGGGATCACAGGCAAGCCATTTGTAAGCGCAATCCCCTGCGCCACACCTACCCCGATTCTCAATCCAGTGAATGAACCCGGCCCAGAATTTATCGCTATTGTATCTAATTCTGCTAACTTTACATCGGATTCGACAATGACTTCCTCGATCATTGGCAAAATCCGTTTTGCGTGTTCTCGCCTGTTCTCACTCGTTTTGATGAAATATTCATTACCTTTAACTAGCGCAATGGCACATAGTGAGGAGGAGGTATCAATCGCAAGCAGGTTAGTCATTAAGAACATATCACTCTAAGGGGATGTATTGCTGCCCAAAGTAAAATCCCCCTTGAATTAATTCAAGAGGGATTTTGATTCATAAAGGAGTAAACATCCACCTCTTGCCTGAAGCGCGGCAAGAGGTGGATGTTTTGGCTAAAGTCACTCTTTTCAGCTGAAGGGCCTACTTCTTCTTGCGGGCCGCTTTTTTCCTTGCTGGAGCTTTCTTTTTAGTTGCTTTCTTACGTGCAGGCGCTTTTTTCTTAGCAGCCGTTTTCTTTACTGCTTTCTTTCGAGCTGGCGCTTTTTTCTTAGCAGCCTTTTTCTTTACTGCCTTCTTTCGAGCTGGCGCTTTTTTCTTAGCAGCCTTTTTCTTTACTGCCTTCTTTCGAGCTGGCGCTTTTTTCTTAGCAGCCTTTTTCTTTACTGCCTTCTTTCGAGCTGGCGCTTTTTTCTTAGCTACTTTACGCTTTACCGCTTTTTTCGCTGCAGATCTACGCTTAACTGCCTTCTTCTTGGTAGCTTTCTTGCGTGCTGGTGCTTTTTTCTTAGCGGCCTTCTTCTTCACTGCTTTCTTCTTGGCTGCCTTCTTGCGCGCTGGCGCCTTTTTCTTAGGCACTTTGCGCTTTACTGCTTTCTTTTTAGCTACTTTCTTACGCGCTGGTACTTTCTTTTTACTAGCTTTGCGCTTCACCGCCTTCTTTTTTGCGGCTTTCTTACGTGCTGGAGCCTTCTTCTTAGTAGCTTTTTTCTTAGCTACCTTTTTCTTCACAGCTTTCTTACGTGCCGGAGCCTTCTTCTTAGTAGCTTTTTTCTTAGCTACCTTTTTCTTCACAGCTTTCTTACGTGCTGGAGCCTTCTTTTTAATTATCTTTTTCTTAGCAGCCTTCTTCTTGACAGGCTTACGCTTCGCTACTTTCTTCGGAGAGGCCTTCTTTGCTGCGGACCGGCGCTTTACGACCTTTTTCTTCTTCCCTACTTTCTTTTTAGCTGGTGCTTTTTTCTTTACAGCCTTTTTCTTGACTACCTTCCTTTTGGCTGGCTTCTTCTTTGAGGCCTTACGAGCAGCAGCTTTGGCTTTTACTGCAGCCTTTTTAGCAGCAATTCTTTCCTTTTGGGCTGCTTTCTTAGCTGCTATTCGAGCACTAAGTGCGTCTTTTCTAGCCTGTTTGGCGGCTTTTGCTGCAGCTATCTTTGCCTTCTTCTGATTCCACTTAGAAGTAAATGCCTTAATTGCTTTCTGCAAATCTGCTTCAGCCTCAACGGCTTCTGCTATTTTCTTAGCTTTCGCTACTGCAACTGCTTCCGCTGCTTTAGCTCTAGCCTTGGCTAACCTCACCCTGGCATTAATAGTTGCTGCTTTCGCTGCAGCCTTACGTGCGGCATTACCAGCCGACGCTGACAGCTTTCTCTTGACTGCATTTTTAGCTTTAGCTGCAGCTTTCTTCGCTGCCGCTGCTTTTCTTCGAGCTGAGGCTACTTTCTTAGCTTGAGCCGCTGCCGCCTTTTCTAATTTCGCAAGTGCCGCACTAGCTTTTTCAAAAGCCGGGCTGCTAACTTTATTGGCAGTCGCCTTTTTCTTAGCAGGTGCTTTTCGTTTTTTTGCTCTAACTTTAGCCATACTCGTTTCTCTCCTAGGTTATGAATCGTACCCGCTTAAGTTCTTAACATTTGTACCCACTGCTTGCCGGCAACATAACACAAAATAATTTGGCTTACAGCATACTGACATACAAAAAATGATTAATAAAATTCCTTTTCAATTAACCAATGAAAAGTTTCTACTTAAACGTAGCATCAGTCAGTGTTTCGCTAGATAACTAGAAAACTTTAAGAAAACTTGAGGTATTTTATTGACGATTAATTGTCAAAAGGTTGACCGGGAGGGGAGAGAGGTTTGCCAATGCTTCGAGTCTTGTGTATTTCGCAAGTAAAAAAGAGAGTAGTACTGCTAAGTTTTTTTTGCACTCTAAACCTTAGTCACCTGCATGTGCAGTAGAATTATGGCGCACAAGTATCTGTTTATATTGTTTAAATAAAAAAGCCTGAGTAACAAACTAAGCTTATTTATTTGCACAGCTTTCACGAGCAATTTTATGAAAGTGCTTCTACCACCTGTTCTCTTATCGTGTTCACAGACGCTACACCGTTAACTTTTAGCACCTTAACGTCATATCCGTCCCCACTCAAGTCACTATAGAATTTAACCAGTGGCTTAGTTTGTTCATGATAAACAGAAAGGCGTTTTCTCACCGTGACTTCTGTATCATCTTTTCTCTGTGTTAACGACTCACCGCTTACATCGTCACAGTTTTCTACTTTTGGGGGGTTATAAATAACATGATAAACTCGCCCCGAATCCAAATGAACGCGCCGACCACTCAAACGCTGCACGATTTCCTCATCATTCACTTCGATTTCCAATACCACATCTATTGAGACCTCAGCCTCTACCAATGCAGTGGCCTGGGGAATCGTGCGAGGAAAGCCATCGAACAAAAACCCATTGTCACAATCTGGGTTTTGGATTCTTTCCTTTACTAGAGCTATTATAATCTCATCGGTTACAAGGCCACCCGATGCCATAACTTCGTCAACCTGCAATCCCAATGCAGTCTTGGCTTTTACTGCAGCACGCAACATATCGCCCGTAGATATCTGGGGTATGCCAAGTTTTTCTGTAATAAACTGAGCCTGCGTCCCTTTGCCGGCACCCGGTGCTCCCAATAAAATGATCCTCATGTGTCAATTCCTCGATATTAATTTTATTACGCTATTACAGCCCGCTCTGCTTGGCCTTATCCCAAAGTTGGTCCATCTGGGCAAGAGTTAACTCGCTTAATCTCTTCCCACTCTCTTCCACAATCTGCTCTATATAATTAAAACGCCTCTCGAAGCGTTTATTTGCATCCCTCAGTGCGTTCTCCGGTTCAATTTTACAATGCCTGGCCATATTTACCGCCGAGAACAGCACATCTCCAAGCTCGTGATGAATGGCTGATTCAGAATCGCCGCTTAAGGCTAATTCCAGCTCTACAATCTCTTCTTTCAACTTATCCAGCACCAGTGCCAGCTCAGGCCAATCAAATCCAGTGCTAGCCGCGCGTTTTTGTAATTTTTTCGCCCGTTCCAAAGCGGGCAGTGCTAAGGGTATATCATGTAACACGCTGGAAGATTGATACAGATGCTTTATTCCGCCTTTCGCAATTTTTTCATCCCGCTCAGCCTGCTTAATTGCTTCCCAGTTCACGACCACCTGTTGGGCGTTAATTCGGGATTTATTGCCAAAGTTTTCTAGTTTCCCAGCCGGAAACACATGGGGGTGTCTGCGAATCAACTTATCTGTGATGGCAGTAACCACGCCAGCGAAACTAAAAAGCCCTTCCTCTTCTGCTATTTGGGCGTAAAAAACTACCTGAAACAACAGATCACCTAGTTCGTCTTCCACTTGAACCATATCGTCATTTTCTATCGCATCCACGACTTCATATACCTCTTCCAACGTGCAAGCCGTTAATGACTTTAAGGTTTGCTCAATATCCCAGGGGCAACCGTGTTTTTTATCACGCAACAGCGCCACGACATTTAACAATTTTTCTGTTGCGGTGACCTTGTCATCGGTTTGTGTACTCATAATTCAACACCACCTTTCAGCAATCCTTGAATAATCATTTAATACGTTCAAACAAAGCAATAGATTCTACATGTGCAGTGTGGGGGAACATATCCATTACGCCCGCACTAACCAAGTTGTAACCCTGGCTAATGAGTTTGGCAGCATCCCTTGCGAGGGTTGATGGATTGCAGGATACGTATACTATCTTTTCTGCTCCGAATTGTGCTATTTGGTCTACGATTTCAATTGCACCGGACCGTGGTGGATCCAGCAGCACCTTATCAAAGTGCTGATCGGCCCATAACTCCCCTGTGATGGGCTTGGTTAGGTCCGCCGCATAAAAACTCGCGTTTTCAATACCATTGGCAACTGCATTTTCCTGGCCACGAGCAACCATTGCCTGGCTACCTTCAACCCCCACAATCTTTTTGCATTTGGTTGCGATGGGCAGTGTAAAATTTCCCAGCCCACTATATAAATCCAAAACAGTATCTTGCGGCTTTAACTCCAGAAGCTGAATCGCGAGCGGTATCATTTGCTGATTAATTTCGCTGTTAACCTGGGTGAAATCCATGGGATGAAACGCCATGGTTAAGCCGTAGTCGTCAAGCTGATAATGAAGCCTTTGGACGCCATCTTCCGGCCAGCATTTGGTTACCGTATCCACTCCGCCTGACTGTAAATAAATCTCACACACATGTTGTTTACCAAAATTCTGCAGCGCGGCTAAATCCTCATCATTAACCGGTAACAAATGTCGAATAACCAATGCCACCTGCTTACGCCCATAATTTTCCCCTACTGCGACCTCTATCTGGGGTATAAGGTCCCTACAATGCAAACCGTTAATAAAGTCACGCAATGGTTTAATTAAGTCAGCAACTTCTTGCACCAGCACCGAACAATTATTCATATCGACGATAAAACTACTGTGCTTCTCTCTAAATCCGACTAACGTACCGCCCTTTTTAGCCACATAACGTACTGCCAAGCGGGCCTTAGTTCGATAGTGATAGGACTTAGCAGCCAGGCTGGGTAATGACTCGATTTCATGCTCAGACAAACTGGTTGCATGCGCCAATTTTTCAAACAGCACAGACTTCTTAAAGGCTATCTGCGCCTCTGCTTGCATGTATTGCAATGAACAACCACCGCACAGCGAAGCGAACTCACAATCCGGCACAACCCGCGATTCGGCGCTTTCTAAAACAGTCTCCGTACGCAATTCATCCAGTTGACTCCGTTTACGGATGTACTGGGCAGAAACCCTCTCTCCAGGCAAGCTGCCGGCCACAAAGGCGACCTTGCCATCAATTGATCCCACCCCTCTACCATCGTGACTTAAGCGCTGAATATCCAGCTCAATGGCCTGGGAAGGAAGTTTTCTCTTACGTTGACGACGTTTATTCATTCAAATGGCTAACTTAGAACAAGAGGGCTTGAGTTGAGAATAAAGGAATCCCTTTATAGACCGGGATTGAAATCAGGCGAATACACCTGTCGACAGGTAGCGATCACCTCTATCACAGATAATAGCGACAATGGTCGCGTTCTCGAGTTGTTGGCTTAATTGCAATGCGGCAAATACAGCACCACCAGATGAAACTCCAGCAAAAATCCCTTCTTTTGTAGCAAGCTTTTTCATCATAGCCTCGGCGTCTGACTGATCGATATCGATTATTTGATCCACGCGGCTGCTATCAAATACTGCGGGCAGGTACTCCTGTGGCCAACGTCGAATACCCGGAATACGTGATCCATCTTTGGGCTGTAGACCGATAATCTGGATGTCCGGATTCTGCTTTTTAAGATAGCGCGATACGCCCATGATAGTTCCGGTTGTGCCCATTGAGCTTACAAAATGCGTTATCTTGCCCTTGGTATCACGCCAGATTTCTGGCCCGGTGCGCTCGTAATGGGCGATGGGGTTATCCGAATTAGCAAATTGGTCCAATGTCGTACCCTTTCCTTCCCGTTGCATTTGCTGGGCAAGGTCGCGCGCACCCTCCATACCCTGTTCTGCCGACACCGTTATCAGCTGCGCACCGTAGGCGGTCATGGATAATTTACGTTCATCACTTGAATTATCAGGCATGATCAATATCAGCGGATAGCCTTTGACTGCAGCAACCATAGCTAGTGCAATACCGGTGTTACCGCTGGTTGCCTCGATCAGCACATCACCTGGTGTTATTTCACCTCGTAATTCTGCCTGTTGGATCATGCTTAAAGCCGGCCTATCTTTGACCGACCCCGCGGGGTTATTACCTTCTAATTTCAGCAAAATCGTATTCGTGGTTACACCGGGCAAGCGGTTAATTTTAACCAACGGTGTATTACCGATTTGATTTTCTATGGTTTGGTATGACATCTAAAGCTACCGAGCAGGAGAAGCGCGAAATTCTACATGGAAAGCCGCTTCGCATAAAGTCGAGGGCGAGGTTTCTTAAAATTAATTCAATAGAGCTGAGCGCATTAATTTATGCGCCTACGCTGGAAATGAGGCATGTCCAGGTTTTATTTGGCCACCTGTTTTTCTACCAAGTCCAGTGACTGCTTTTGCGCAAATAAATTGCGACTGTGGATGGGTTTATCACCTATATGAGGCTGAAGTGCCAGACGCAGTAGCCGCTTGGCCGCATTGCTGACGCTATGATCCTTAAAGCTCATATTACGCAGCGATAACAGTTGTTCACCGGCAAATACGTTATGCAATTCCTGACTTTCGCTGGCCCGGGCTAGCCGTTCAAAGCCTCGATCGGCAATAAATCGATAATGGTATTCTCTAGAGAGTGGTAGATGGAGAACACAGTCCTCCTCCAGATTAAGGGCATAACCAAGGTTAGCAAGCAAAGCCAATTCAAAGTGTCTTAGTACTTTATTGAGATCTTCCTCGCCCTGCAATTGTAGCAGCGCATCCTGGTAGGACTTATACAGAGGACTATGCTCAACATTGGCCAATATTACCTTAGTCAACAGCTCGTTAACGTAGAGGCCACTGAATAATCGCTCGCCTTGCAGATGGATCGCGCAGACGCTGCTTTCTACCGCAGTAACAGTCTTGACATCACCGCGACCGCTGAGTGATACCAATAGAGGGTGGAATACTTGCAACAGGGCCCGATACTTCGATTTCTCTCTACGCGCACCTTTGGCTACAGCGCGCACCCTGCCATAATCGACACAGAAAAAGTCGATCAACAAACTGGTGTTCTGAAATGGTTGTTTGTGCAGCACATAGGCTGGCTGCAACATAACCCGGTTTTCCATGACTACCTAGCCTGACTACTCATGATATTCCTGACAAGTTAACCATTTGGTGAAAAATCAGACTATTCGATATAACCTAAGCTTTTCAGCGCTCGCTCATCGTCAGCCCAACCGGCTTTTACTTTCACCCACAAATTCAGCATCACCTTGCTATCAAAAGCCTTTTCCATGTTTGGCCTGGCGGCACTGCCAATTTTCTTCAAGCGATCTCCTGCTTTACCGATCAGAATTTGTTTTTGCCCGTTCTTTTCAACCAGTATTACAGCATGAATATGCAACACAGGGCCTTCTTGCGAGAACTTTTCTATCTCTACGCTAACTTCATAGGGCAATTCATCACCTAGTTGTCTCGTCACTTTTTCCCGAATAATTTCAGCTGCAATAAAACGTGAACTGCGGTCGGTCACCTGGTCATCAGGAAACAAAAATGGGCCAA
>Ga0302135_10000098_pt1 | contig 48469 bp, 55 predicted proteins | sample CBN3_surface_MG_FD_203119 | JGI IMG/M metagenome (GOLD analysis project Ga0302135, IMG submission 203119) | Marine microbial communities from Western Arctic Ocean, Canada - CBN3_32.1 | ecosystem: Environmental > Aquatic > Marine > Oceanic | place: Canada: Western Arctic Ocean | collected...
CGGGTGGAGGAGTGTAGCTCAACTGGTAGAGCACCGGTCTCCAAAACCGGGGGTTGGGGGTTCGATCCCCTCCACTCCTGCCAGCCGGATGGCCGGAGCCGGTGGGTCAGGCGGCAAGTGGCCCGAGAAGGAAGGATGACAACAAGATAATGGCGCGCACAGCACCCTTAGAGTTCATGCGCCAGGTTCGCCAGGAGGCTTCGAAAGTGACCTGGCCGACCCGCAAGGAAACAATCATGAGCACCGTGATGGTGTTCATCATGGTGACCTTCATGGCGCTGTTCTTTTTTTTCGCGGATCAGGTGCTTGCGCTCGGTGTGCGTGGAATTCTGGGTCTCGGGGGCTGACGCGGATGGCTTTGAAGTGGTATATCGTCCACGTCTATTCTGGATTCGAAAAGCGCGTCGCCCAGTCGGTCGTGGAGCAGGCCCTACTTAAGGGCATGGACGATTTGATTGAGGAAGTTCTGGTGCCGGCCGAAGAGGTCATTGTCATGCGGCGGGGCACCAAGGTGAAGTCGGAGCGCAAGTTTTTTCCGGGCTATGTGCTCGCTCACATGGAGATGACGGACGAGACGTGGCACCTGGTCAAGAACACCCCGAAGGTCACCGGTTTCCTCGGTGCGGGCAGCCGTCCGATGCCGATTTCCGAGACCGAGGCGAATCACATTCTTCACCAGGTGAAGGAAGGAATCGAACGACCAAAGCCGTCGATCACGTTCGAGGTCGGAGAAATGGTGCGCGTCTGTGACGGCCCATTTGCCTCGTTTAATGGCTTGGTCGAGGACGTCGATGAGGAGAGGGCGCGGCTTAAGGTGGCGGTATCGATTTTCGGGCGGGCGACGCCCGTGGAGCTTGAATACGCGCAGGTCGAGAAGACCTGATGCAAAAATGGGCCGGGCCCGATAAGGGCCGGGTCTGATGTTTGGAACCGCGCGGGAGGCTGGCCATAGTCGTACCGCGCCCCTTGACGATGTTGAGGATGGATAATGGCGAAGAAGATAAGCGGTTACATCAAGCTCCAGGTGCCGGCCGGCCAGGCGAATCCCTCGCCGCCGATCGGCCCCGCGCTGGGACAGCGCGGGTTGAACATCATGGAGTTCTGCAAGGCGTTCAACGCCGCGACTGGTGAGCTCGAGCAGGGCATGCCGGTTCCGACCACGATCACAGTCTTTGTGGACAAGAGCTTTACCTTCGTCACCAAGACGGCGCCGGTAAGCTTCTTCCTGAAAAAGGCTGCCCGGATTGAAAAAGGGTCCTCGGAGACGGGCCGGGGGGAACCGGTCGGTCGGGTCAGCATGGCCCAGGTTCGGGAGATAGCGGAAAAAAAGATGGGCGATTTGAACGCCAACGATATCGATGCCGCGTGCCAGATGGTGATCGGCTCGGCGCGATCGATGGGCCTCACGGTGGAGGGCCAGTAGGATGGCACGCAAGGGCAAGCGGTTTCGCGCCGCACAGGAAAGCATCGGTTCCGGTGAGCAGTACGGGCTCGACGACGCCGTCCGTTTGGTCAAGGCGGGAGCGCAGGCGAAGTTCGACGAAACCATCGAGATCGCCGTCAACCTCGGGGTCGATCCGCGCCATGCGGATCAGATGGTGCGCGGGGTCATCTCGTTGCCCAACGGCACGGGCAAAACGCCCCGGGTCGCGGTCTTCGCCAGGGGCGACAAGGCCGACGAGGCGACCAAGGCGGGAGCCGATCTGGTCGGCGCCGACGACCTGGCGGAAAAAGTTCAGGGCGGTGAGATGAATTTCGACGTGTGCATCGCCACGCCCGACATGATGGCGGTGGTCGGCAAACTGGGCCGGGTGCTCGGCCCACGCGGGCTGATGCCCAATCCCAAGCTGGGCACGGTGACGATGGACGTGACCGAAGCGGTCGAAAAGGCCAAGGGCGGACAGATCCAGTTCCGGGTTGAGAAAGCCGGGATCATCCATGCCGGCGTGGGACGGGCGAGCTTCTCCGAGGAGGCTCTGGTGGAAAACGTCCGGGCTTTCCTTGGTGCCATCCGTGCGGCCAAGCCCGCCGGGGTCAAGGGAGTATATATGAAAAAGGTCGCACTGAGTTCGACCATGGGGCCGGGCGTTCGCATGAACGTCGCGAGCCTGTCGGGTTGAGGCGGGGAGACGGAACGTGGAACGGATACAAAAAGAACAGGTTGTCGAGGGTCTCAAGCAGGTTTTCAGCGAGGCCGGGCTTGTCGTGGTGACCCAGCAGAGCGGATTAAACGTTGCGGAAGCGACCGACCTGCGCCGCAAGATGCGTGATGCGGGGGCCCGTTACAAGGTTGCGAAGAACCGGCTGACGCGCATCGCGCTCGTCGGATCGCCCTATGTCGGGCTGATCGACCTGTTTACGGGCCCGACGGCAATCGCCTATTCCGACGACCCCGTGGCCGCGGCCCGGGTGGTGGCCGATTTCTCCAAGAAGAACGACAAGCTGGTTGTGATCGGCGGCGGCATGCCCGACCAGCCGCTGGATGAAGCAGCAATCATGCACTTGGCCAGCCTGCCGTCGCTTGACGAACTGCGGGCCAAGATCCTGGGCATGATCAACACGCCGGCGACCCGTCTTGTGGGCCTGTTCCAGGCGCCCGCGGGCCAGATCGCGCGCCTCGCGGCAGCTTATGAAGGCACTCCCGGCGCTGCGCCGGCGGACGACGCGCCGGCCGCAGAAGCAACAGACGCAGCGGGGGCGGTTCCGGCAACGGAAGCCGTGGACGCGGCGAATGAGACCGCAACAGAAGCCCCGGAGGCCTCTGAGACGGCGCCCGAGGGTGGTGAAGAATCGTAAATTATTTCAAGTATTTACAACCGTAAGACCAGAGGGAAAGAAAACCATGGCGGATCTAGCGAAAATTGTGGACGACCTGTCGTCGCTCACTGTTCTTGAGGCGGCGGAGCTCTCGAAGATGCTCGAGGAGAAGTGGGGCGTCTCGGCGGCGGCTCCCGTGGCGGTGGCCGCGGCAGCTCCCGGCGCGGGCGGCGAGGCAGCTGCCGAAGTGCAGTCCGAGTTCGGCGTCGTGCTCGCGGCGTACGGCGAAAAGAAGATCAACGTGATCAAGGAAGTGCGTGCCATCACCAGCCTCGGCCTCAAGGAGGCCAAGGATCTCGTGGAAGCGGCTCCGAAAGTGGTCAAGGAAGGCGTCTCGAAAGAGGAAGCCGACAAGATCAAGGGGCAACTCGAGGCGGTGGGCGCGACGGTTGAAATCAAGTAGCCTCCGGTTTCTTGACGGTGCGCTAACGGACCGGCCGGCCGGCGATCGCCGGCGCCGGGCCCGAAGCGCGCGCGCGTGTTGCTTACGGGCGGCCTGTTTCGGGCGATCCCTCCCCGGGACCACGGCCCATGGAGGGCGTGCCCTTTACGGATACGGCAATTCTGCCGCGGAGGCTTACGCGGTATCGCAACAGCAGGTCGGCGCCCTGGGCGCCGACAACGCGAGGTACGGCCTCGCAAAGGAGCGGTGATGACGGAGACCTATTCAAATCGGCGTCGGCTGCGTCGAGATTTCGGGCGGATTTCCAGCGTATCCACAATGCCGAATCTGATCGAGGTGCAGAAGGCCTCCTACGAGAAGTTTCTGCAGAAGAGCGAAGCGCCGGGCGAACGCTTGGTGGAAGGCCTCGAAGAGGTCTTCCGCTCGGTCTTTCCGATCAAGGACTTTGCCGATCTCGCATCGCTCGAGTATGTGCGCTACGAGTTTGAAGAGCCGAAGTACGACGTCGAGGAATGCCAGCAGCGGGGAATGACCTTTGGTGCACCGCTCAAGATGACCCTGCGCCTGATCGTCTGGGACGTGGACGAAGACACCGGGTTGCGTACGGTCCGCGACATCAAGGAGCAGGACGTCTACATGGGTGACATGCCCTTGATGACGACGAACGGCACCTTCGTGGTCAACGGCACGGAGCGCGTTATCGTCTCGCAAATGCATCGCTCGCCCGGCGTCTTCTACGACCACGACAAGGGCAAGACCCACAGCTCGGGAAAATTCCTGTTTTCGGCGCGGGTGATTCCCTACCGCGGCTCGTGGCTGGATTTCGAGTTCGACGCCAAGGATATCGTTCACGTGCGCATCGACCGCCGGCGCAAGCTGCCGGTGACTGCCCTGCTGCGCACGCTGGGCATGTCGACCCAGGACATGCTGGACGAGTTTTACGCGACCGTCGAGTTTACCCGCATCAAGGACGGCTGGAAGATGCCGATCAACTCGGACCGGCTGCGCGGCACCAAGCTGCTGCGCGATGTGCGAGACGCCAAGACCGGTAAGGTCGTGATCGAGGCCGGCACCCGCGCCTCGCCGCGGCTCGTCGAGAAGCTGGCCAAGAGCGGCGTGAGCGAGCAGTTGGTCGAGGTCGATGAGTTGGTCGGGCGCTACGCCGCAACCGATCTGATCAACGAGGAGACCGGCGAGATATTCATCGAGGCCGGCGCCGAGATCACAGAAGAGGAAATTTCCGCGGTCGAAGAGGCGGGCATCACGCTGCTGCCGACCCTTGCGATCGACCACATTCATGTCGGCCCCTATATCCGCAACACGTTGGCCGTCGATAAATCGTCCACCAGCGAGGAGGCGCTGATAGAGATCTACCGCGTCATGCGTCCGGGCGAGCCGCCGACGGTGGAAACCGCCGAGAAGCTGTTTTATGACCTGTTCTTTGCCCGCGGCAAGCTGGTCAAGGACCGGGTCGAGGCGCGCGCCGAGCCCAAGGGCAACGCCAAGGTCGTGGCAACGCTTAAACGCGAGGCGTTGGACGACGTCTGGATTCTCGATTACGCGGAAGACTACTGCTGTGTCGTAATTCCCCAGTCGCGGCGCGATAAGGCGATCCACGGCCCGGTCTGGGTTGCGACCGACGCGTTGAAGAACGAGGGCTCAGAACGCTACGATCTTTCGTCGGTCGGGCGTATGAAGATGAACGCCCGGCTCAGTGTTGAGGGCGAGGACCGGCTGCGCGTGCTGCGCAAGCAGGACGTCGTCAAGACGGTCAGGATCCTGGTCGACCTCAAGGATGGTAAGGGCGACGTCGACGACATCGATCATCTCGGTAACCGCCGCGTGCGTTCGGTGGGCGAGCTGATGGAGAACCAGTACCGGGTCGGCCTGCTGCGCATGGAGCGCGCCATCCGCGAGCGTATGAGCTCGGTCGATATCGATACGGTGATGCCGCACGACTTGATCAACGCCAAGCCCGCAGCGGGCGCGGTGCGCGAGTTCTTCGGTTCCTCGCAGCTCTCGCAGTTCATGGACCAGACCAACCCGCTGGCCGAGATTACCCATAAGCGCCGGCTTTCGGCGCTCGGTCCGGGCGGCCTGACTCGTGAACGCGCGGGCTTTGAGGTGCGCGATGTACATCCCTCCCATTACGGCCGAATTTGCCCGATCGAAACCCCGGAAGGGCCAAACATCGGGCTGATCAATTCGCTCGCCACCTACGCCCGGGTCAACCCCTATGGCTTTATCGAAAGCCCCTACCGCAAAGTGATAGACGGCAAGGTGACCGACGAGGTGATATATCTCTCGGCGATTGACGAGAGTAACCATACGCTCGCCCAGGCCAACGCCGGGCTCGATGCCCAAGGGCGCTTCACCGATGAAATCGTGAGCAGCCGCCAGCGCGGCGAGTTCGTAATGGCGCCCCGTGAGAGCATCGACATGATGGACGTCTCGCCCAAGCAGCTGGTCTCGGTGGCGGCGGCGTTAATTCCGTTCCTCGAAAACGACGATGCCAACCGCGCCCTGATGGGCTCGAACATGCAGCGTCAGGCGGTGCCGCTGGTCCAACCCGAGGCGCCCTTCGTGGGCACCGGAATGGAAGAAGTGGTGGCCCGGGATTCGGGCGTGACCATCGTGGCCCGGCGCTCCGGCGTCGTCGACCAGGTCGATGCGACACGCATGGTCGTGCGCGCCACCGACAAGGACGGGGCGACGCTTGGCGTCGATATCTACAACCTGCTGAAGTTTCAACGTTCCAACCAGAACACCTGCATCAACCAACGCCCCTTGGTGAAGGTGAGCGACCAGGTGGAAGCGGGCGAGATCCTCGCCGACGGGCCGAGCACGGACCGGGGCGAGTTGGCACTCGGGCGTAACGTGCTCGTCGCCTTCATGCCGTGGCAGGGCTACAACTACGAAGATTCGATCCTGATCTCCGAGCGCCTCGTCAAGGAGGACGTCTTCACCTCGATTCATATCGAGGAGTTCGAGGTCATGGCCCGCGACACCAAACTGGGTCAGGAAGACATCACCCGCGATATTCCCAATGTCAGCGAAGAAGCGCTGCGTAACCTCGACGAAGCGGGCATCGTCTATATCGGCGCCGAGGTCAATCCGGGCGATATTCTGATTGGCAAGATCACACCCAAGGGCGAATCTCCCATGACCCCGGAGGAAAAGCTGCTCCGGGCGATCTTTGGTGAGAAGGCCTCTGACGTACGCGACAGCTCGCTCAAGGTGCCGCCCGGCGTCTCGGGCACGGTCGTCGAGGTTCGCGTTTTCTCGCGTCGTGGCGTGGATAAGGACGAACGCGCCCTGGCAATCGAGCGCGAGGAAATCGAGCGCCTGGCCAAGGACAAGAACGACGAGCAGGCAATCCTCGAGCGGAATATCTATAACCGGCTCAAGGCGGTTTTGTTGGGCCGGGTCGGTACGCGGGGACCGAAGGGCTTCGGAACCAACGTAAAGATCACCGACAAGGTGCTCGAGAATTTCACGACGGGACAGTGGTGGCAAATTGCGCTCAAGAGTGCGGAGATCGTGGCTGAGGTCGAGGAGCTCAAGAAGGAGCTTGACGCCGAACATAAGCGTTTGCAGGCTCGTTTCGAGAACAAGGTTGAGAAGCTGCAGCGTGGCGACGAGCTGCCGCCTGGTGTGCTCAAGATGGCCAAGGTGTTCGTTGCGGTGAAGCGCAAGCTGCAGCCGGGCGACAAGATGGCCGGGCGCCACGGCAACAAGGGCGTGATCTCACGCATCATGCCGATCGAGGACATGCCCCATCTCGAGGACGGCACCACGGTCGACATCGTGCTCAACCCGCTGGGCGTGCCCTCGCGCATGAATGTGGGCCAGATTCTCGAAACCCATCTGGGCTGGGCGGCGCATGGGCTGGGCCTTCAGATCGGCCGCATGGCCGAGGAGGCGAAGAGTAAGACGGCGCGTGACGCCTTGCGCAAGACGCTCAAGAAAGTCTATGGCGAAGGCGCCGCGCGGGGTCGGGATTCTCTGATCGCGTCGCTGAGCGAGGAGCAGGTCATCGAACTGGGGCGCGACCTCGCCCACGGCGTTCCCATGGCGACGCCGGTGTTCGACGGGGCGCATGAAGGCGACATTGTCGAATTACTGGAGCTGGCCGGCCTCGATTCATCGGGCCAGGTCACCCTGACCGACGGGAGAACCGGCGAACAATTCGAGCGTAAGGTGACGGTGGGCTATATCTACATGCTCAAGCTGCACCACATGGTTGACGACAAGATCCACGCCCGCTCGATTGGCCCCTACAGCCTGGTCACCCAGCAGCCGCTGGGCGGCAAGGCGCAGTTCGGCGGCCAGCGCTTCGGAGAAATGGAAGTCTGGGCGCTGCAGGCCTACGGCGCCGCCTACACGCTGCAGGAAATGCTGACGGCGAAGTCTGACGACGTGTCGGGTCGCAGCAAGGTCTACGAGGCGATCGTGCGCGGCGACGAGAATTTCGAAACCGGCATTCCCGAATCGTTCAACGTGCTGGTCAAGGAGCTTCAGGCTCTTGGGCTCAACGTCAGTCGTACGACGCAGGGCTGAACCGACGGATCGAGGCCGGGCGCGCCAGTGGGCGCCGCCCGAGCCGAACGGTTGCCCCCCAGAGGGGTAACGAAGGAGAACGGACATGAATGAATTGATGAGTTTCTTCGGGCAGGTCGACGGTAGTCAGAAGTTCGACCAGATCAGGATCACGATCGCCAGCCCGGAGAAGATCCGGTCCTGGTCCTACGGCGAAATCAAGAAGCCCGAAACCATCAATTACCGGACCTTTAAGCCCGAGCGTGACGGCTTGTTCTGCGCCCGAATTTTCGGCCCGGTCAAGGATTACGAGTGCCTGTGCGGCAAGTACAAGCGCATGAAGTATCGTGGCGTCGTGTGCGAGAAATGCGGCGTCGAAGTGATTCAGTCTAAGGTCCGGCGCGAGCGCATGGGGCACATTCAGCTCGCCTCGCCGGTCGCCCACATCTGGTTTCTCAAGTCGCTGCCCTCGCGTATCGGCCTGCTGCTCGACGTCACCCTCAAAGAGCTTGAGCGGGTGCTCTATTTCGAGAGCTTCATCGTGGTCGAACCGGGCCTGACCCCGTTCAAGGTGCGCGAGTTGCTCACGGAAGAGCAGTTCATGGAGGCGCAAGAGGAATACGGCACCGATGCCTTTACCGCGGGCATCGGAGCAGAAGCAATCCGCGACATGCTGGCCGACCTCGACCTTGAGGTCGAGCGTGAGCGCACGCGTGAGGACCTCGAGAGCACCGGGTCCGAGACCAAGCGTAAAAAATTGGTCAAGCGGCTCAAGCTGATCGAAGCCTTCGTCAGTTCGGGCAACCGGCCGGAGTGGATGATCCTTGAGGTTGTTCCCGTGCTTCCACCCGAGCTACGCCCGCTGGTGCCGCTCGACGGCGGCCGCTTCGCGACGTCGGACCTGAACGATCTCTATCGCCGCGTGATTAATCGCAACAACCGGCTCAAGCGGCTGGTCGAGCTGCGTGCGCCCGATATCATCGTGCGCAACGAAAAGCGCATGCTGCAGGAGTCGGTGGACGCGCTATTCGACAACGGCCGGCGCGGCCGGGTCATCACGGGAGCGAACAAGCGCCCGCTCAAGTCACTCTCTGACATGCTCAAGGGCAAGCAAGGGCGCTTCCGTCAAAACCTCCTGGGCAAGCGGGTCGACTATTCGGGCCGCTCGGTTATCGTGGTCGGCCCGGAGCTCAAACTGCACCAGTGCGGGCTGCCCAAAAAGATGGCGCTCGAGCTGTTCAAGCCGTTCATCTATTCCAAGCTGGAACGCTACGCCATGGCGACTACCATCAAGGCTGCCAAGCGCATGGTGGAAAAGGAGCGGCCCGAGGTCTGGGACATTCTGGAAGAGGTCATCCGCGAACATCCCGTGCTGCTCAACCGGGCCCCGACGCTCCATCGCCTGGGCGTTCAGGCGTTTGAGCCGATCCTCATCGAGGGCAAGGCGATCCAACTTCACCCGTTGGTCTGTACCGCGTTTAACGCCGATTTCGACGGCGATCAGATGGCCGTGCATGTGCCGCTTTCGCCCGAGGCACAGCTCGAAGCGCGCGTCCTTATGATGTCGACCAACAACATCCTCAGCCCGGCAAACGGCAAACCGATCATCGTGCCGACCCAGGACATTGTGCTGGGGCTCTACTTCATGACCTTTGAGCGCGAAGGCGAGCCGGGCGAAGGCCGGGCATTCGCCACCATCGGCGAGATCGAGCAGGCGCTGGAAACAGGTACGGTGTCGCTGCACAGCCGGGTCAAATGCCGCTACCATACGGTGGATGCGAACGGCGATCCGATCACGAAGATCGTTGATGCGACCCCCGGGCGGATGCTGTTGTCCGAATTGTTGCCGCTTCATCCGTCGGTCGATTTTAGCTGCATCAACCGACTGTTGACGAAGCGCGAGATCACCGAGGTGATCGATCTGGTTTATCGTCATTGCGGCCAGAAAGAGACCGTCATCTTCGCTGACCGGTTGATGAAGCTGGGTTTCGGCTTTGCCTGCCGGGCGGGAATTTCCTTCGGCAAGGACGATATGGTTGTGCCGCTGGCCAAGACCAAGCTGGTCGACGAAGCCCACGAACTCGTCAAGCAGTACGAACAGCAGTACACCGATGGCCTGATCACCCGGGGCGAGAAGTACAACAAGGTCATCGACGCCTGGTCGCAGTGCACCGATAAGGTCGCCGAGGAAATGATGAGCGCGATCTCGAATCAGGCCAACGAGATAGATCCGGAAACGGGGCTCAAGAAGCCGATCAACTCGATTTATATGATGGCCCACTCCGGCGCGCGCGGCTCGCCGGCTCAGATGAAGCAGCTCGCCGGAATGCGCGGCCTGATGGCCAAGCCCTCGGGCGAAATCATCGAGACCCCGATCATCTCGAACTTCAAGGGCGGGCTGACTGTGCTTGAGTATTTCAACTCGACCCACGGTGCGCGCAAGGGCCTCGCCGATACGGCGCTCAAGACGGCCAATTCGGGCTATCTAACCCGCCGACTGGTCGACGTCTCGCAGGATTGCATCGTCGTCGAAGAGGATTGCGGAACCGAAATTGGCCTGACTTTGAAGGCCGTGATCGAGGGTGGCGAGGTCATCTCGCCCCTGACGGAACGAATTCTTGGTCGTGTCGCGGCCGATGACATCGGCAACCCGACGACCGGGGAAGTCCTCGTTCCCAAGGGTGAAATGGTCGTCGAGGAATCGCTTGGCCCGATCGAAGCCGCGGAGGTCGAGATCGTGCGTATCCGCTCGCCTCTGACCTGCGAAAGCACGGACGGCGTTTGCGGCCTGTGCTACGGCCGCGACCTGGCGCGCGGAACGCGCGTGAACATGGGCGAGGCGGTCGGCGTGATCGCCGCCCAGTCGATCGGCGAGCCGGGCACGCAGCTGACCATGCGGACCTTCCACATAGGTGGTACCGCCCAGCGCGGCGCGGAGCAATCCGCGATCGAGGCCCTGACCAAGACGGTGGTCACGCTCGAGAACCGCAATGTGGTGATGGACAGCACCGGCATCCAGGTCGTGATGGGACGCAACTGCGAAATCGTGCTCCACGATGAGAACGGTCGCGAGCGGGCGCGTCACCGCCTGCCTTACGGCGCCAAGCTCTTGGTTGGGGACGGTGACAAGGTAGATCGTGGTGAGAAACTGGCCGAGTGGGATCCCTATACCCTGCCGATCATTACCGAGAGTGAGGGTGTCGCCCATTACGTCGACCTCGTGGAAGGTGTGTCCGTGCGGGATACGCTCGATGATACGACGGGCATCTCGAACAAGGTGGTGATCGACTGGAAGCAGCAGCCGCGGGGTGCCGATCTGCGTCCGCGTATTACGCTGCGCGACAAGAAGGGCGACATCGTCACGCTCGAGAACAAGCTTGAGGCACGCTACTTCCTGTCGGTGGATGCGATCCTGAATGTCGAAAACGGGGCCAATGTCCATGCGGGCGACGTGCTTGCACGAATTCCCCGAGAATCTTCGAAGACCCGCGATATCACCGGCGGTCTGCCGCGTGTCGCCGAGCTGTTTGAGGCCCGAAAACCTAAGGATCACGCCATCATCAACGAGGCGCCCGGGCGCGTCGGGTTTGGTAAGGACTACAAGTCCAAGCGCCGGATCGTGGTCACTCCCCTGGAAGGAGAGGGTGAGCCTCGCGAGTATTTCATCCCCAAGGGCAAGCATATCGGGGTGCGCGAGGGCGACTGGGTCGAACAGGGCGACCTGTTGATGGATGGTAATCCGGTGCCGCACGATATTCTGCGTGTGCTCGGGATCGAGGCTCTGGCGGTCTATCTGGTCAACGAAATCCAGGATGTTTATCGACTGCAGGGCGTGAAGATCAACGATAAGCATATTGAAACGATCGTTCGCCAGATGCTGCAGAAGGCGGAAATCACGGAGTCTGGCGATTCCACGCTACTTGCGGGCGAGCAGCTCGATCGCATCGAACTCGATGAAATCAACGCGGCTCTCAAGGCAGAGCGCAAGAAACCGGCCGTGGGAATTCCCGTGCTGCAGGGCATTACCAAAGCATCGCTGCAGACCAGGTCGTTCATTTCCGCCGCGTCGTTCCAGGAAACCACCCGCGTTTTGACCGAAGCCGCAGTCTCGGGAAGGGTCGATAAGCTTTTGGGATTAAAGGAAAACGTTATCGTTGGCCGGCTTATTCCGGCCGGCACCGGGGGTGTTATGAACCGGATGAAGAAAATCGCCAAGGACACCGACGCGATCGAGGCGGCGGAACGCCAGGCGATCGAGGACGCGGCTGCAATCGAGGCCGCCGAAGCGAGCCCGCCGAGCGACGGGGCCGAGTAGCTCAACCGACGTCCGGCAGCTTGGGGATAATCCCGCTAAGTCGCCGGAATACGGGAAGAAACTCGGGAATTACGCTTGACGCCATGGAGCCGCTTCACTAGTATCCGCCTCTCCTTGAGGGAGCGGTGGTAGGACCCGCGTTCTAGACACGTTCCCGGGTGAACCTGACGGAACCACTAACCCGATGCCTGGGGGGCTGGCGAGAAAGCCTCCGGAGAAGCACGAAATACGGGCTTCTCCGTTTTTTGCTGTGCCCGCGGATGATCGTGGGTGCCGCTGAAAGGTATTTATAGAACGATGCCGACGATTAATCAGCTAGTCCGCAAGGGCCGCGTTCCCCAAATTGCACGCAACAAGGTGCCTGCGATGGAGGGCTGTCCGCAGAAGCGCGGCGTGTGTACGCGAGTTTATACGACGACCCCGAAGAAGCCGAACTCGGCTCTGCGAAAAGTCGCTCGTGTCCGCCTCACCAACGGTTTTGAGGTAACGAGCTATATTCCGGGTGAGGGCCATAATCTTCAGGAACACTCCGTCGTGATGATCCGCGGTGGCCGGGTGAAGGATCTGCCGGGTGTGCGCTATCACATCATCCGCGGCACGCTGGATACCCAGGGTATCGGTGATCGCAGGCAGCGCCGTTCGAAATACGGCGCCAAGCGGCCGAAATAGGGGAAACGCGATGTCACGCCGTCATGCCGCCGAACGCCGAAAAATCCTGCCAGACGCCAAGTATGGCGACGTGGTGGTCGCAAAGTTCATGAATTCCGTGATGATTCAGGGCAAGAAATCTGCCGCGGAATCAATAGTTTACGGCGCTCTCAACGTAATCCAAAAAAAGAGCGGCCAAGACCCGCTTAAGGTCTTCCACGAGGCGCTCGAGAACGTAAAGCCAGGAGTTGAAGTGCGCTCGCGCCGTGTTGGCGGCGCCACCTATCAGGTTCCGATCGAGGTTCGCCCGATCCGCCGCCAGACCCTGGCTATCCGCTGGCTGATTGAGGCCGCGCGCAAGCGTTCGGAGACGACGATGGTCGCGCGGATGTCGAACGAACTGATGGACGCGGCGGCCAACCGCGGCACGGCGGTGAAGAAGCGTGAGGATACGCATCGGATGGCCGAGGCGAACCGCGCATTTTCCCACTACCGCTGGTAGTCGCGGGCGAGTTCGGAAGCATACCAGTTATGGCGCGCACCCACCCTCTTTCGAGCTACCGCAATATCGGCATCATGGCCCATATCGATGCGGGCAAGACGACGACGACCGAGCGCATCCTTTATTACACGGGCCGCTCCTACAAGATCGGCGAGGTGCACGAAGGCACCGCGACGATGGACTGGATGGAGCAGGAGCAGGAACGCGGTATCACGATTACCTCCGCAGCGACGACCTGCGAGTGGAACGATTGCCGGATCAACATCATCGACACGCCGGGCCATGTGGACTTTACCATCGAGGTCGAGCGCAGCCTGCGCGTACTCGACGGCGCGGTTGCGGTGTTTGACAGTGTGGCTGGGGTTGAGCCCCAGTCCGAGACGGTGTGGCGCCAGGCCGACAAGTACGACGTGCCGCGCATCTGCTTCGTCAACAAGATGGATCGCACCGGCGCCAACTTCTTCCGCTGCGTCGATATGATCGTCGACCGGCTGGGTGCGAACCCGATCGTCCTGCAGCTGCCGATCGGCTCTGAGGACAAATTCGTCGGTGTGGTTGATCTGGTCAAAATGAAGGCAGTCCTGTGGAAGGACGAAGCGCTGGGCGCCGAGTTCGAATACGCGGATATTCCGGCGGAGCTTGCCGACCAGGCGGCGGAATACCGGGAAAAGCTGGTCGAGGCCGCCGTCGAGATGGACGACGACGTCTTGGAGGCCTACCTCGGGGGCGAGGAGCCCGACGAGGTGGCGCTCAAGCGTTGCATCCGGATTGGAACGATCGCGAACAAGATGGTTCCGGTGCTCAACGGGACCGCGTTCAAGAACAAGGGCGTACAGCCGCTCCTCGACGCGGTGGTCGATTACATGCCCTCGCCGACGGAGGTGCCGGCGATCCGCGGCGTGGCTCCGGGCACGGACGACGAGATCAAGCGGCGGACCGACGACGACGAGCCGTTTGCAGCGCTGGCGTTCAAGATCATGTCGGATCCCTTCGTCGGGACGTTGACCTTCGTGCGGGTCTATTCGGGTGTGCTCAAGAGCGGCACCGGCGTGCTGAATAGCGTTAGAGACAACCGCGAGCGGGTTGGGCGGATGTTGCTTATGCACGCCAATTCGCGCGAAGACATCGACGAGGCCCGGGCCGGCGATATTGTCGCGATTGCGGGCCTGAAGGCGACGACTACGGGCGATACCCTGTGCGACCCGAACCATCCGGTTGTACTCGAGCGCATGGAGTTTCCAATTCCGGTGATCGAGGTCGCGGTCGAGCCGAAGAGCAAGGTGGACCAGGAGAAAATGGGGGTCGCGCTGGCGCGCCTAGCGTCGGAGGACCCGTCGTTCCAAGTAAAGTCGGATCCGGAAACAGGTCAGACGATTATCTCGGGCATGGGCGAGTTGCATCTCGACATCTTGGTCGATCGCATGCGCCGGGAATTCAAGGTCGAAGCCAATGTCGGCGCGCCTCAGGTCGCCTATCGCGAGACCATCACCCGCGAGTATAAAATCAAATACATCCACAAGAAGCAGACTGGCGGTTCTGGCCAGTTCGCTAAGGTCGAAATAGTCTTCGAACCTCTTGAGGCGGGCAGTGGTTTTGAGTTCGAGAGTAAGGTCGTCGGCGGGTCGATCCCGAAGGAATATATCGGTGGCGTGGAACAGGGTATCCGAAGCGCTATGAGCTCAGGCCCGGTTGCCGGCTATCCCTTGATCGATTTCAAGGCAACGCTGGAGGACGGCGCGTCGCATGACGTCGATTCAAGCTTTCTTGCCTTCGAGATCGCCGCACGGGCGGCGTTTCGTGAGGGGATTGCGAGGGCTGGGCCGGTGCTGCTCGAGCCCGTAATGAAGGTCGAGGTCGTAAGCCCCGAGGACCATCTCGGCGACGTCATGGGCGATCTGAACAGCCGGCGTGGCCAGATAGGCGCAATGGAGGGCCACGGCAACGCCCAGGTAATCAACGCTCGCGTTCCGCTCGCCAACATGTTCGGTTACGTCAGCCAATTGCGGTCGCTGACCCAGGGCCGGGCGACCTTCAGCATGGAGTTCGACCATTACCAACAGGTTCCTCAGTCCATTTCCGAGGAGCTTCGGGCCAAGTCGGCCTGAGTGCGCACGAAATGACTCAGGCCAGCAAGTACGGAGACGTATTCGATGGGTAAGGAAAAATTCGAACGGACGAAGCCGCATTGCAACGTGGGCACGATTGGTCATGTTGATCATGGCAAGACGACGTTGACGGCTGCTATCACGAGGACGCTGGCGGAGTCTGGCGGCGCGGAGTTTGTCGCGTTCGAGGATATCGACAAGGCCCCTGAGGAGCGTGCACGCGGGATTACGATCGCGACGGCGCATGTGGAGTACGAGACGGCGAACCGTCATTACGCGCATGTGGATTGTCCGGGCCATGCTGATTACGTGAAGAACATGATCACGGGTGCGGCGCAGATGGACGGCGCGATCCTGGTGGTCTCTGCGGCGGACGGCCCGATGCCGCAGACGCGTGAGCACATTTTGCTGGCTCGTCAGGTCGGCGTGCCTGCGATTGTTGTGTACATGAACAAGGTGGACCAGGTTGACGATCCGGAGATACTGGATCTGGTTGAGCTGGAGGTTCGGGAGCTTTTGTCTGCGTACGAGTTTCCGGGCGACGACATCCCGATCGTTCGGGGCTCGGCGCTGGCGGCTCTGGAGAGCCGGGACGAGGAGGTCGGTAAGAACTCGATCCTGGAGTTGATGACGGCGGTGGACGACTACATTCCGCAGCCCGAGCGCCCGAAGGACAAGCCGTTTTTGATGCCGATCGAGGACGTGTTCTCGATTTCGGGTCGTGGCACGGTTGTGACGGGCCGGGTTGAGCGGGGCGTCGTGAACGTGGGCGAAGAGATCGAGATTGTGGGCGTGAAGGACACGACGAAGACGGTGTGCACGGGAGTTGAGATGTTCCGCAAGCTGCTCGATCAGGGCGAGGCGGGCGACAACATCGGTGTATTGCTGCGCGGCACGAAGCGCGAAGAAGTTGAGCGCGGTCAGGTTCTGGCGCAGCCGGGAACGATAACGCCGCACACGAAGTTCACGGCGGAAGCCTACATTTTAACGAAGGAGGAGGGCGGCCGGCATACGCCGTTCTTCACGAAGTACCGGCCGCAGTTTTACTTTCGGACGACGGACGTGACGGGCCAGGTTGAGCTGGCGGACGGTGTCGAGATGGTGATGCCGGGCGATAATGCGTCGATGACGGTTGAATTGATCGTGCCGATCGCGATGGACGAGGGCCTGCGCTTTGCGATCCGCGAAGGCGGACGCACCGTGGGCGCCGGCGTCGTCGCCAAGATTATCGAATAGACGGCAGGGCGAAAGCGGAGTAGACAAGCATGGATAGCCAGAACATCCGAATCCGGTTGAAAGCGTTCGACCATCGGATTCTCGACCAATCCACCGGCGAGATTGTCGATACGGCGAAGCGTACGGGCGCAAGCGTCCGGGGGCCGATTCCGTTGCCAACGAAGATTGAGAAATACACCGTACTGCGTTCGCCGTTTATCGATAAAAAGTCGCGCGAGCAGTTTGAGATCCGGATTCACAAGCGCCTGCTTGATATTGTCGATCCGACGCCGCAGACGGTCGATGCACTGATGAAGCTCGACCTCGCGGCGGGTGTCGACGTCGAGATCCGGTTGTAGGGAGACCAAGTCTGTGCGTACGGGAGTTATAGCGCGAAAGCTCGGAATGAGCCGGGTGTTCACGGAGCAGGGAGATCATGTCTCGGTCACCGTGCTCAAGCTCGACGACTGCCAGGTCGTCGCGACGCGTACCGCCGAGCGCGACGGTTACGACGCGGTTCAGCTTGGCGCCGGTACGGCGAAAGTGAAGAACGTTAACAAGGCGATGCGCGGCCATTACGCAAAAGCCAAGGTCGAACCCAAGCGTAAGCTCGTGGAGTTTCGCGTCAGCGCCGATGCGGTGCTCGATGTGGGCAGCGAGATCGGGGCCAATCACTTTATTGTCGGCCAGTATGTCGACGCGGTCGGAACTTCGATCGGCAAAGGCTTTGCGGGCGTCATGAAGCGGCATAATTTTGCCGGCCTGGAAGCCTCTCACGGCATCTCAGTCTCCCACCGCTCACACGGCTCGACCGGACAAGGCCAGGACCCGGGCAAAGTGTTCAAGGGCAAGAAGATGGCCGGGCATATGGGCGATCGGCGCGTGACGGTGCAGAACCTCGAGGTTGTTTCGACCGACCTCGAGCGAGACCTGGTCTTGATCAGGGGGGGCGTGCCGGGCGCCCAAGGCGGCTATGTGCTGATCAGCGATGCGACCAAGCGTCAGCGGCCCGAGGACGCGCCCTATCCAGCAGGTTTGAAGGGCGCAGGCGGCGGCGAAGACGAGGCGGCCCCGGCTGAGGAAGCCTCTCCGGTAGACGACAACGAGACATCGAAAGAGTCATGACGATGGACAGCAAGATCGTCGATATCAACAACAAGGACGCGGGCACCATCGTGCTCGCCGACGAAGTGTTCGCCGTAGCCCTGCGCCCCGACCTGGTCCAGCGCATGGTGAACTGGCAGCTCGCCAAGCGCCGCGCAGGAACACACAAGACCAAGGGCATCAGCGAGGTCCAGGGCACCACGCGCAAGCCCTTCAAGCAGAAGGGTGGCGGCCGCGCGCGCCAGGGCAGCCTGCGTTCGCCGCAGATGCGCGGTGGCTCGGTCACGTTCGGCCCGGTACCGCGCGATCATGGCTTCAAGCTGCCCAAGAAAGTGCGCAAGCTGGCGCTGCGCTCGGCGCTCTCGGGCAAGCAGGCGGAAGGCAAACTCGTCGTGCTAGATTCGACGATCGTCAAGTCGGGTCGGACCAAGGATCTCGTCAAGCTGCTCGGCAAGCTCGGCTGGACAAAGCCGCTGATTATCGACGGGCCCGAGGTCAACGCTGACTTCGCCCGCGCCGCCGCCAATATCCGCGACCTCGACGTGCTGCCCCAGCAGGGAGTCAACGTCTACGACATCTTGCGCTGCGACACGCTGGTGCTGACCAAGGCGGCGGTCGAGCATCTGGAGGCCCGACTGAAATGAATACCGAGCGCATGTACGACATCATCCGCGCCCCGGTCGTCACCGAGAAGTCGACCCGCGGCGCCGAGGTCAATCAGGTCACTTTCCGGGTGGCGATGGACGCGACCAAGCCCGAGATCAAAAAGGCCGTCGAGACCTTGTTTAAGGTCAAGGTCAAGCGCGTGAATACGATCCGCGTCAACGGCAAGCGCAAGCGTTTTCAGGGCCGGCCGGGGCGGCGCGCGGACTACAAGAAGGCCATCGTGTCGCTCGCCGAGGGCGAAATGATCGATGTCATGACGGGGGTCTAGGCCATGGCGTTAAAGACATTCAAGCCGACCACGCCGAGCCAGCGCGAGCTCGTTCTCATCGATCGTTCGGATCTGTGGAAGGGCAAGCCGGTCAAGTCGCTGACCGAGGGCAAGTCTGAAAAGGCCGGACGCAACAACAACGGCCGGATCACCATGCGTAGGCGCGGCGGCGGCCACAAGCAGCGCTATCGTATTATCGATTTTAAGCGGCGCAAGTTCGACCAACCCGCGACGGTGGAGCGCCTGGAATACGATCCGAATCGCTCGGCATTCATCGCTCTGATTCGTTACCCCGACGACGGCGAGCTCGCCTACATCCTGGCGCCGCAGCGCCTGCAGAAGGGCGACGTGGTGGTCTCGGGCGAGAAGGTCGATGTCAAGCCCGGCAACGCGATGCCCATGAAGAACATTCCGGTGGGCACGATCATCCACAATATCGAAATGAAACCCGGACAGGGCGGCAAGATCGCGCGCGCGGCGGGCACCTTCGTCCAGCTGGTCGGTAAGGATGCTGGCTACGCGCTGCTTCGCCTGTCGTCGGGCGAGCGCCGGATGGTGCGCGCCGAATGCATGGCCTCGATCGGGGCGGTGTCCAACCCGGATAACAAGAACCAGAACATGGGCAAGGCGGGGCGTTCGCGCTGGATGGGCAAGCGCCCCCAAGTGCGTGGCGTTGCCATGAACCCGGTCGATCATCCTCATGGCGGCGGCGAGGGCCGCACCTCTGGCGGGCGCGATCCCGTCACGCCGTGGGGCGTGCCGACCAAGGGCAAGCGTACCCGCAAACCGAACCTCAAGTCGAACCGCCTGATCGTGCGGCGGCGAAAAAAGAAGTAAGGAGACGAACCGGTGTCGCGTTCCGTTTGGAAAGGTCCTTTCGTCGACGGCTTCTTGCTAAAGAAGGCCGAAAACGCCCGTGCGTCGGGGCGCAAGGACGTGATCAAGATCTGGTCACGCCGCTCGACCATCCTGCCGCAGTTCGTCGGGCTGACCTTCGGCGTCTATAATGGCCGGAAGTTCATCCCCGTCATGGTCACCGAGCATATGGTCGGGCACAAGTTCGGCGAGTTCTCGCCGACTCGCCTCTATCACGGCCATACCGCCGACAAGCGGTCGAAGAGGGGATAGGGCCATATGGGCAAGCAGACACCGGCCCGGCGTCTGGGCGATAACCAGTCGATGGCGGTGGCGACGAGGCTTCGGACTTCTGCCCAGAAACTCAATCTAGTGGCGGAGATGATCCGGGGGCTCGACGCGAGCGATGCGCTTTCAGCGTTGAGTTTTTCGCGCCGGCGGATCGCGGGCGACGTGCGCAAGGTGCTGCAATCCGCGATCGCAAACGCCGAGAACAACCACGATCTCGACGTCGACCGTCTCTACGTTTCGGAAGCCAGCGTCGGCAAGTCGATTGTCATGAAACGCTGGCGCGCCCGTGCGCGGGGCCGGACCGCGCGCATTCAGAAGCCGTTCAGCAAGATCACTGTCATCGTGACGGAACGCGAGCAGCGGCGAGGGAAGAAGAAATAATGGGTCAGAAAGTCAACCCGATTGGATTTCGCCTCGGTATCAACCGGACCTGGGATTCGCGTTGGTACGCGGAGCAGGGATACGGCGACCTGCTGCACGAAGATCTGCGCATCCGTGATTATTTGATGAAGCGGCTCGCCCAGGCGAGCGTCAGCCGCATCGTGATCGAGCGCCCCGCGAAGAAGGCCCGGATCAGCATCCATACGGCGCGCCCGGGCGTGGTGATTGGCAAGAAGGGCGCCGATATCGAGCGCCTGAAGACCGAGCTGCAGAAACTCACTGCGAGCGACCTCCACATCAACATCATGGAGATCCGCAAGCCCGAGATCGACGCGCAGCTTGTGGCCGAGAACATCGCGCAGCAGCTGGTCCGCCGGGTTGCGTTCCGCCGGGCCATGAAGCGCGCGGTTCAGTCCGCCATGCGGCTCGGCGCTCAGGGCATCCGGATCAACTGCGGCGGCCGCCTGGGTGGTGCCGAGATTGCACGGACCGAGTGGTACCGCGAGGGCCGGGTGCCGCTCCATACGCTCCGCGCTGACATCGATTACGGGCGCGTTACTGCGCACACCGCCTACGGTACCTGCGGGGTTAAGGTCTGGGTCTTTAAGGGCGAAATTTTGGCCCACGATCCCATGGCTCAGGATAAGAAAGCTCAGGAACAGGCGAACGTGCGCTAGGCCGTTCGGCGAAAACAACGAGAAGACAGCATGCTGCAACCGAAACGATCCAAATACCGCAAGATGCACAAGGGCCGAGTACACGGAATGGCCCAGCGGGGCAACCGGCTTCAGTTCGGCGCCTTCGGCCTTAAGGCGGTCGGCGCGGGGCGCATAACGGCGCGCGAGATCGAGGCCAGCCGGCGCGCCATGACGCGGCATATGAAGCGCGCGGGCCGAGTCTGGATCCGGGTCTTTCCCGACGTGCCCGTAACGGCCAAACCGACCGAAGTGCGCATGGGTAAGGGCAAGGGTAATCCGGAATACTGGATGTGCCGGGTCAAGCCGGGTCGGGTCATGTTCGAGGTCGACGGCGTTTCCGCGGCGGTTGCGAAGCGCGCACTCGAATTGGCGGCCGCAAAATTGTCCTGTCCGACCAAGTTCGTGGTTCGGCTGGGAGAGGAGCTGTAGCGATGAAGGCTCAGGACGTGCGGGCAAAGACCGACGATGAATTACGCGATGATTTGCTAGCGCTCAAGAGGGAAACCTTCAATTTGAGGTTCCAGGGGGCGACCGGACAGCTCGAGAACACGGCGCGTATGCGCCAAGCCCGGCGTGACATCGCCCGCATCAAGACCGTGCTGGCGAGCCGCGCCGGCGCGGCGTCGTAGGAGGAAAACCATGCCGAAACGCGTGATGCAGGGTGTCGTGGTCTCAGACGCCGCCGACAAGACGGTGACCGTGGTCGTCGAGCGCCGTGTCGCAGATCCGCTTTACAAGAAGACTGTGCGCCGTTCGAAGAAATTTGCGGCCCATGACGAAGCCAACGCCTGCAAGAAGGGCGACGTGGTGCGAATTCAGGAGTGTCGACCGATCTCGAAACGAAAGCGCTGGGAAGTGCTGGCGAAAACGGCGACCGAAGTCAGCAGCTAGGCGCTTGGGCCTGGGACGACGTGAAAGTGAACAACGATGATTAGTGCGCAAACCAATCTTGACGTGGCCGACAATTCCGGCGCCCGCCGCGTGCAGTGCATCAAGGTTCTGGGCGGATCGAAGCGCAAGTACGCGAGCGTGGGCGACGTTATCGTCGTGAGCGTGAAAGAGGCGATCCCGCGGGGCAAGGTCAAGAAGGGCGAAGTGCTGCGCGCCGTGATCGTGCGCACCGCCAAGGAAATCAAGCGGACGGACGGCAGCGCTATTCGGTTCGACCGCAACGCCGCCGTGCTGATCAACGCTCAGGGCGAGTTGATCGGTACTCGAATTTTCGGCCCGGTGACACGCGAGCTGCGGGCTAAGAAATATATGAAGATCGTCTCGCTTGCGCCCGAGGTGCTGTAGCGCCGGGACGGGGATGACCACGACGATGGATACGGGATTGAGCGCATGCCGGTGAAGATGAAGATCAAAAAAGGCGACGACGTGATCGTGACGTCCGGCCGCGATCGCGGCAAGCGTGGCGAGGTGCTTCGGGTCTATCCCAAGGAGTCCCGGGTGCTCGTGCGCGGCGTCAACCAGATAAAACGGCACACCAAGCCGTCGGCTGCGGCCGGGCAAGGCGGGATCATCGAAAAGGAGGCGCCGCTCCATATTTCAAACGTGGCGCTCATTGATCCCAAGTCCGACAGTGCGACGCGGGTGGGCTATAAGACCCTCGATGGCGGCCGCAAGGTTCGTGTCGCGCGTAAGTCCGGCGAAGTGATTGATCTGTAGGAGATAACCGATGCAACCCCGCCTGCGCGATCAGTACGACGAAGTCATCCGGCCCGAGCTTCGGGCCCGGTTCAACTATGCGAATCTTCTCCAGGTTCCGCGCCTGGATAAGATAGTCATCAATATGGGCGTTGGTGAGGCGGCGCAGGATGCGAAGAAGATCACGCCTGCGCTCGAGGAATTGACCCTGATCTCGGGACAGAAACCGGTCGAGATCAAGGCGCGCAGATCGGTCGCCAATTTCAAGGTTCGCGAGGGTGTGCCGGTCGGTTGCAAAGTTACGCTGCGGCGCAGCCGGATGTACGAATTTATGGACCGGCTGGTCAACATCGCGTTGCCACGGGTCCGCGATTTTCGCGGCGTGTCGGCGAAGAGTTTCGACGGGCGCGGCAACTATGCGCTCGGCGTCAAAGAGCAAATTGTGTTTCCCGAGATCGATTATGATCGGATCGATGCGATCCGCGGAATGGACATTATCATTTGCACGACGGCGAAGACCGACGAGGAGGCCAAGGCGCTTCTCGAAGGCTTCAACATGCCGTTTCCCAAGTGACGGGCTAGACGAGGCAAACGGAGGTTTTCGAGCATGGCCAAGACGAGTGCCATCGAGAAGAATAAGCGGCGCAAGCGACTGACGGCGAAGCATGCGGTGAAGCGTGCCGGGCTCAAGGCGCTGATCCGTGACCAATCCAAACCAATGGAAGATCGGTTTTCGGCAGTGCTGACCCTTGCTAAACTACCGCGCGACGGCGCGGCGGTACGGGTCCGCAATCGCTGCGAGCTGACGGGTCGCCCGCGTGGCTATTACCGCAAGCTGCGGATGTCGAGAATTGCCCTGCGCGACTTGGCCTCGTCGGGACAGATCCCCGGCATGGTCAAGTCGAGCTGGTAAGGGAGGTTCTGGCATGGCAATGACCGACCCCCTCGGGGATATGCTGACAAGAATTCGTAACGCGCAACGCGCGAGCAAGAGCGTCGTGCGCAGCCCGGCTTCGAAGCTGCGGGGCAACGTGCTAGAAGTCCTCAAGAGCGAAGGTTACATCCGGAGCTTTAGTCGGATCGACTACGACGGCGGTGCCAGTGAGTATGAGATCGAACTCAAATACCATGAGGGTCAGCCCGTAATTCAGAAGATCGCGCGGGTTTCCAAACCGGGCCGGCGGGTCTACTCGTCGATCAAGGAACTGGCGCCGATTTACAACGGACTCGGGATTACGATCCTTTCGACGCCGCGTGGCGTGATGTCCGATATCCAGGCCCGCGCCGCCAATGTTGGCGGCGAGGTCCTGTGTGAGGTGTTCTAGGAAGGTCGACGATGTCGCGGATTGGCAAAATACCCGTTCCCGTTCCTGACGGTGTGAACGTTCAGATCGTCGGGCAGGACGTTACCGCTAAGGGCAAGCTGGGCGAGTTGTCCATGTGCCTTGTGCCCGAGGTTACCATCGAGCAGGGCGATGACGGGCTCGTGGTCCGGCCCACCGACGATTCTCGGGTGGCGAGCCAGATGTGGGGCCTTTCCCGTAGTCTCGTGAACAACTTGGTGGTAGGTGTGAGCGAAGGGTTCCAGATCAACCTGGAGATCCAGGGTGTCGGCTATCGTGCCACAGTGCAGGGAAAGTCTCTCAACCTGGATCTTGGCTATAGCCATCAGGTCCAGTATCCGATCCCCGAGGGGATCAAGATCGCCTGTGCGAAACCCACCCTGATCAGTGTTCAGGGAGCGGATCGCCAGCGGGTCGGTCAGGTTGCCGCGGAAATCCGCGGATTCCGGAAGCCGGAACCTTACAAGGGCAAGGGCATTCGTTACGAGGGCGAGAACGTCCGTCGTAAGGAAGGCAAGAAGAAGTAGCGGGTGCAGCAATGAAAAACGTCAAATCAAAGGCTCTCTATACCCGTCGGCGTCGGCGGGCACGGGCTCGGTTGAACCGGGGGCAGGAGCAGCGGCCCCGCTTGTCGGTCTTCCGATCGGGCAAGCATATCTACGCGCAGGTCATCGATGACCGCTCGGGCGTCACGCTGGTTTCGGCCTCGAGCCTTGACAAGGCACTGCGCACAGAACTGAAGACGGGTGCGGACAAATCTGCAGCCAGCCGCGTGGGCAACGAGCTTGCCCAACGCGCGAAGGCGGCCGGCGTGACTAGGGTCGTGTTCGACCGCGGCGGCTACGCCTATCACGGCCGGGTCAGGGCGCTTGCCGACGCCGCCCGTGAAGGCGGCATGGACTTTTAGGAGCGACGGATATGAATCGCAACGCAAGGGACCGCACCCAGAGGGGCCGCGAAGATTCGGACCTGATCGATCGGCTGGTCGATATCAACCGGGTGTCCAAGGTCGTCAAGGGCGGCCGGCGCTTCGGCTTTACCGCCCTGGTCATCGTCGGTGACGGCCGTGGCCGGGTCGGCTACGGCTCGGGCAAGGCGCGCGAGGTGCCCGAGGCGATCCGCAAGGCGACGGAACGGGCCAAGCGGCGCATGATCCGCGTGCCTCTGCGCGAAGGCCGCACCCTGCATCACGACATTGAGGGCCGGCAAGGCGCCGGCAAGGTTATCCTGCGCGCCGCACCGCCCGGTACGGGAATTATCGCGGGCGGGCCGATGCGCGCCGTGTTCGAGTGTCTCGGCGTCCAGGACGTGGTGACCAAGTCGCTGGGTAGCGCTAACGCCAACGCCATGGTGCACGCGACGTTCGATGGTCTGGAACACCTCGTTGCCCCGCGCGCCATTGCGGCCAAGCGCGGCAAGAAGGTCAGCGACATTTTCGGCCGCCCGGCCGAAAATGCGGAGGCCTAGAGCGATGGCAGACGCAAGTGGTTCCAAGGTGCGCGTGACACAGATCGGTAGCCCGATAGGGAGGCGCAGCGATCAACGTGCGACGCTGATCGGTCTCGGTCTGAACAAGATGCACAGAACGCGGGTCCTGGAAGACACGTCGTCGGTACGCGGCATGATTAACAAGGTCTCGCATCTCGTCCGCGCCGAGCCTGTCGACGGCGCGAACGCAAAGGATTAAGGCGATGAAATTGAACGAACTGGGCGGACCGCCCGGTGAGAAGAAATCTCGTAAACGAGTTGGCCGGGGTATCGGGTCGGGCAAGGGCAAGACCAGCGGCCGGGGCCACAAGGGCCAGAAGTCACGGTCCGGCGTCTCGATCAACGGCTTCGAGGGTGGTCAGATGCCGCTCTACCGCCGCTTGCCGCGGCGCGGCTTCCACAACCGTTTCAGCCTCGACATGGAAGCGTTGAACCTCGACCGACTGCAGGCCGCCGTCGATCAAAAGAAAATCGATCCGGGCAAGCCCATCACGGTCGCGGTGTTGCGCGCAGCAAATATCGTGCGCGGCAATCGGGACGGCGTGCGCCTGCTTGGTCGCGGCACCTTGACCGCCAAGCTCGTGCTTGAACTCGACGGTGCCTCGAAGACCGCCCTCGCGGCGGTGGGGGAGGCTGGCGGCACGATCACCCTGACCCGGCCGCCCAAGCCTGATAACACGGAGTCGAAAAAGCGGCGGCACAGTAAGGACAAGAGGGAGAAGTCGGCCAAGAAGCCCGCGCCCGAGGTCGAGGAAGACAGGGCTCCCGCGCCTGATGCGAAAGCGGAGCAACCCGTGGATGAACCGCCCGCTAAATCCGACGACGCGGGCGAGGAATAGGCGGAAGACTTATGGCGTCGGCCGTCGAGCAACTAGCGGCGAACATCAACCTTGGCTCCCTCGCCAAGGCGACGGAACTCAAGAAGCGCCTGTGGTTCACTCTGGGCGCCTTGATCGTCTACCGTCTGGGCACCTATATCCCAATTCCGGGGATCGATCCCACGGTCCTGGCCGACGTTTTCCAGAGTCAGGCCGGCGGCATCCTGGGCATGTTCAACATGTTCTCCGGCGGCGCGCTGGGTCGCATGACCATCTTCGCGCTCAACATCATGCCCTACATCTCGGCCTCAATCATCATGCAGCTGATGACGACGGTCTCGCCGTATATCGCCCAGTTGAAGAAAGAGGGCGAGGCCGGGCGCAAGAAGATGAATCAGTACACCCGCTACGGCACCGTGCTTCTGGCGGCGCTCCAGGGCTACGGCATCGCCGTCGGCCTCGAGGGGTTTTCCGGCGCCTCGGGCGGTGCGGTCATCGATCCAGGCATGTTCTTCCGGTTGACCACGGTGGTGACTTTGACCGGCGGGACCATCTTCCTGATGTGGCTGGGCGAGCAGATTACGGCGCGCGGCGTAGGCAACGGGATTTCGCTGATTATTCTTGCCGGTATCGTCGCTGAGTTGCCCCGCGCCCTTGTCAACACCCTGGAGTTGGGCCGCACGGGCGTGATCTCCCCGGGTTTCATCGCCTTCATCGCGCTCATGGTGGTGGGTGTCATCGCCTTTATCATTTTCATCGAGCGCTCCCAGCGGCGCTTGATTGTGCAATACCCGAAGCGACAAAAAGGCCGCCAGATGGTGGGAGGCGAAAACACCCATCTGCCGCTCAAGCTCAATACCGCCGGTGTAATTCCGCCGATTTTTGCCAGTTCCATTTTGCTGCTGCCGATCACAGCGATCGGCTTTAACGCGGGCCAGGGACCGGAATGGCTTACCGCCGTGGCCAACAATCTCGGCCGTGGGCAGCCGCTCTACATGTTGCTCTACGCATCGGCGATCATCTTCTTTGCCTTCTTCTATACGGCCATTGTGTTCAACCCTCAGGACACAGCGGACAATCTAAAGAAGTACGGCGGCTTCATTCCCGGCATCCGGCCCGGAAAAAACACCGCGGAGTATCTCGATTACGTACTCACCCGCCTCACGGTCGTCGGCGCGGTCTATCTGACAGCCGTATGCCTGCTGCCCGAACTCTTGATTTCGCAATACGCAGTGCCGTTCTATTTCGGCGGCACCAGCCTCCTGATCGTGGTCACGGTGACCCTGGATACCTTCGGGCAAATTCAGTCACATTTACTAGCACATCAATACGAAGGCCTGATCAAGAAGTCCAAGCTCCGTGGGCGGCAATCGTGAACCTTGTCCTGCTGGGACCACCGGGTGCGGGCAAGGGCACGCAGGCCCGGCGGCTGGTGGAAACGCTGGGCCTCCTCCAGCTGTCGACGGGCGATATGCTGCGTGCCGAGGTGGCGGCAGACACTGCGTTGGGTAAAAAAGTCAAATCTATCGTGGAAGCGGGACAGCTCGTCTCGGATGCAATCATCGTGTCGATGATTGCCGAGCGCATCAAGCGCCCCGATTGCCAAGGCGGCTTCATCCTTGATGGTTTTCCTCGCACCCTAGCACAGGCTGAGGCGCTGGACGACCTGCTCGAAACGCGGGGAACTCGCCTGAGCGCCGTTATTGAGATCGGGGTCGATGACGACCGGCTCGTGGAGCGGATTACCGGACGGTTCTCCTGCGCGTCGTGCGCCGCGGGCTATCACGATAGCTTCAAGCCGACACAAGTGACCGGGACGTGCGACGTTTGCGGGAAAAGCAAATTTTCCCGGCGCAAGGACGATACTTGGGAAACCGTGGTCGCCCGGGTGGCGGCCTACCACGGTCAGACCGCCCCGCTGCTGCCCTATTACGGCGCGCGCAATGTACTCAAGACCGTCGATGGCATGGCCGAAATCGACGAGGTAGGGCGCCGAATCGGCGCCGCCCTGAGAACGACGCAAGGTGTTTGACTTGTCAACGCCTTGGCCTATAATCCGCCGCTCGTTCGGTGCCCAGCATCGGGCGCTTTCAGTGCGGCCAAATTCCGATTTGGAGATCGTAGCGTGGCGCGAATAGCCGGCGTAAACATTCCGACTCAGAAGCGCGTTGTTATCGCACTGAGCTATATTCACGGTATCGGGCGACAGAGCGCGCGCGAAATCTGCGACGAGGTCGGTTTGCCGCCCGAGCGCCGGGTGAGCGAGCTTACGGACGCGGAAGTGGCGCGGATTCGCGAAATCATCGACCAGCAACATCTCGTCGAAGGCGATCTGCGCCGCGAGGTGGCCATGAACATCAAGCGTCTTATGGACTTGGCGAGCTACCGCGGCATCCGTCATCGCCGCGGCCTGCCGGTGCGCGGCCAGCGGACCCACACCAACGCGCGGACCCGCAAGGGGCCGGCCAAGGCGATTACAGGCAGGAAGAAATAACGACGATGGCAAAGCCAACGACAACGAAGGTGCGTCGCCGCGAGAAAAAAAATATTTCGTCGGGCGTGGCCCACGTGAACGCGACCTTCAACAACACCAAAATTACGATTACCGATGCCCAGGGTAAGACGATTGCCTGGTCGTCCGCGGGCAGCCTCGGATTCAAGGGCTCCCGAAAATCTACTCCGTTTGCGGCACAGATGGCCGGTGAGGACGCCGGAAAGAAGGCGCAGGAGCACGGCGTGCAAACTCTAGAGGTCCAGGTAAAAGGGCCGGGTTCGGGTCGCGAATCCGCTCTTCGGGCCTTGCAGGTGGCCGGGTTCAATATCACTTCTATTCGTGACGTAACCCCGATTCCGCATAATGGGTGCCGGCCGCCAAAGCGCCGCCGGGTGTAGAGGAGTTCAGGGGCGCGGCCCCGAAGGGGAGCTGCCGGACCGGCGGGAACCCTGAACAATGTGATCCGCCGACGGATTTGATTTATCCGTCATCAGCTTGAGGTTGAATAAGTGATTCAGAAGAACTGGCAGGAACTCATCAAACCTTCGCAATTGACAATCGAGCCGGGCGACGATTCGTCGCGACGGGCGACCGTCGTCGCGGAGCCGCTGGAACGGGGCTATGCGCTGACCTTAGGCAACGCTTTGCGGCGGGTGCTGCTCTCGTCGCTGCGCGGCGCGGCCGTGACGGCGTTACAGATCGAAAACGTGCTCCATGAATTTTCCTCGATCCCCGGTGTCCACGAAGACGTAACCGATATCGTGCTCAACGTGAAGGCCATCGCCCTTCGGATGCACGGCGAGGGGCCCAAGCGCATGATGCTTGCGGCCAAGGGGCCGGGTGAAGTGACCGCCGCCCAGATCGACGCCGGCCCTGACATCGAGATCATGAATCCCGAGGTTGTGATCTGTACGCTCGACGAAGGCGCCAAGATCGACATGGAATTCACAGTCGAAAACGGCAAGGGTTATGTCGCCTCGGCGCTGAACCGGCCCGAGGACGCACCGATCGGGCTGATGCCTGTTGACGCGCTCTACACGCCGGTCAAGCGGGTAGCGTGTCGGGTGGAGAACACCCGCGTCGGGCAGGTCACCGATTACGACAAGCTTTCGATCGATATCGAGACAAATGGCACCGTGACGCCCGAGGATGCCATCGGCCTAGCCGCGCGCATCTTGCAGGATCAGCTCCAGCTCTTCGTCAATTTCGAGGAGCCCTCGCGGGCCGATCGGGAAGAGTCGACTATGGAGCCGGGCTTCAACGCGAACCTGCTGCGCAAGGTGGACGAACTCGAACTCTCGGTCCGTTCGGCGAACTGCCTGAAGAACGACAACATCATCTATATCGGCGATCTAGTGCAGAAGTCCGAGGGGGAAATGCTGCGTACGCCGAACTTCGGCCGCAAGTCGCTGAACGAGATCAAGGAAGTGCTCGGCCATATGGGGTTGCATCTCGGCATGGAAATAGAAAACTGGCCGCCGGAGAACGTCGAGGAGCTGGTTCGGCGTCTCGACGAGCCCTACTAGGGCGGGAACAGGAGAAGTTCGATGCGCCATCGCATGAGCGGGCGGAAATTAAACCGCACCAGCAGCCATCGCAAGGCCATGTTCGGCAACATGGCCTGCGCCCTGATCAAGCATGAGCAGATTACGACGACGCTGCCCAAGGCGAAGGATCTGCGGCCCGTGGTCGAGAAATTGGTGACCCTTGGCAAGCGCGGCGATCTTCATGCCCGACGCCAGGCGATCCGCGTGCTTGGCGACGAGAAGCTTGCCGATAAGCTGTTCACCACCCTGGCCGAGCGATACGCCAAGCGTGCCGGTGGTTATACCCGCGTGCTCAAGGCGGGGTTTCGCTACGGCGATTCCGCGCCCATGGCGATGATCGAGTTCGTCGAGCGCGATTCCGACGCCAAGGGGCTCGATTCCGGCCCGGTGCAGGAGCGCGAAGAGTAAGAAGCCGCCTGAACGCAACTATCGTATTCCGGCGCGAAGTACGGGGCCAGTCCTAAGGGGCCGCCTTTTCGTTTTTCCGGCGGGTACACTTTGCCCCATGACCACGTTGTTCGAAGCCCAAGCGCCGGACCGTCCCCTTGCCGACCGGCTTCGCCCGGTGCGTCTGGACGAAGTAGTCGGCCAGCGGCATCTCTTGGGCGAGGGTGCGCCGATCGGGCGCATGATCGATGCGGGCCGTCTGTCCTCGATGATCCTGTGGGGTCCGCCCGGTTGCGGCAAGACGACGACGGCGCGCCTGCTGGCGGAAACTGCCGGACTGGAGTTCGAGCCAATTTCCGCCGTTTTTTCCGGCGTCGCCGACTTGCGTAAGGTGTTCGACACCGCGCGTAAACGGCGCCAGGATGGCCGCGGTACCTTGCTCTTCGTCGATGAAATTCATCGCTTCAACCGGGCGCAGCAGGATGCCTTTTTGCCGGTCGTCGAAGAGGGCACCGTCGTGCTCGTCGGCGCAACCACGGAGAACCCGTCTTTCGAACTGAACGGCGCGCTGCTTTCGCGCTGTCAGGTCATGGTGCTCGAGCGCTTGGAAGACGACGCGCTAGAGGAGTTGATCCTGCGCGCTGAACGCGAGGTCGGGCGTGCCCTGCCGCTCAATGACGAGGCACGTGCGGCGCTGTGCGCCATGGCCGACGGCGACGGCCGTTTCGTGATCAACCTCGCCGAGGACCTGTTCGACATCGCGCCGGGCACGGAGCTTGATGCCGAGGGTTTGGCCAAGGCGGTGCAGCGCCGCGCCGCTCTCTATGACAAGGCGCAGGAGGGGCATTACAATCTGATCAGCGCCCTGCACAAATCGCTGCGTGGCTCCGACGTCGATGCCGCGCTCTACTGGTTCGGGCGTATGCTCGCGGGCGGCGAGGACCCGCTTTATATCGCGCGCCGCCTGGTGCGTTTCGCCTCGGAAGATATCGGTCTGGCCGATCCGCAGGCCTTGCCCCAGGCGTTGGCCGCGTGGGACGCATACGAGCGGCTGGGTTCGCCCGAAGGCGAGCTCGCGATCGCCCAGGCGGTGATCTATCTCGCGAGCGCCCCGAAGTCGAACGCCGCCTACCGCGCGCTCGGCGATGCCGTGCGCGCGGCCGAGGAAACCGGTTCTCTGATGCCGCCCAAGCATGTCCTCAACGCGCCCACGGGGCTCATGAAGGAGCTCGGCTACGGCGCCGGCTACGTCTATGATCACGACACCGAGGACGGCTTCTCGGGGCAGAATTATTTTCCCGACGACATGACGCGCCTGCCGCTTTACCGGCCGCGCGAGCGCGGCTTCGAGCGCGAGATTGCCAAACGCCTGGACTATTGGGCTAGGCTGCGGGCTGAGGCGGCCGGGGCGGCGGAGCCCGGCGACGGCAAAAGCGGCGGGTCATGATGACCGTGCTCGCCGTCGCCGCGGGCGGCGCCATCGGGGCCGTAGGCCGCTACGCCCTGACCGGTTGGGCCGAACGTCTGTTGTCCGCCTGGCTCGGGGGTGGACCGCCCTACGGCACACTGGCGGTCAATGTGATCGGCTCTTTCCTGCTGGGGGTTCTGGTCGAGACCCTGGCGCTCAGTCTCTCGGTCGCGCCCGAATTTCGCGCCCTACTCGTGATTGGCGTGTTGGGTGGGTTCACCACGTTTTCGGCGTTCTCTCTGGATACGGTGTTGTTGATCGAGCGGGGTGAACTAGGTCGCGCGGCATTCTACGTTCTGCTCTCCGTCGCCCTCTCGGTCGGTAGCCTGTTTGCCGGGCTTCGGTTGATGCGTCTCGTTCTCTCGTGAGCGCGGTCCAACTGATAGAGGTCGCGCCCGACGAGACCGGCCTCCGCCTTGATCGTTGGTTCCGCCGTCACTTTCCGGCGCTCGGTCATGGCCGGCTCGAAAAGCTTCTGCGCACCGGGCAGGTTCGCATCGACGGCAAGCGGATAAAGGCCGGGGCGCGGCTGGAAGCGGGTCAGCAGGTGCGTGTTCCCCCGAACGCGCAATCGGACGCGCCGGCCCCGGGGCCTCGCTCGGTGCTGATCGAGGTCGGTGCGGACGAGGTCGCCGCACTCCGGGACCGAGTGATCTTTTGCGACGACGACCTGATCGTCCTCGACAAGCCCTCGGGCCTGGCGGTGCAGGGTGGCAGCGGCGTGCATCGCCACCTCGACGCCATGCTCGACGGTTTGAGTTTTGGCGCGGCGGAACGCCCGCGCCTGGTCCACCGGCTCGATCGCGACACCAGCGGCGTCTTGCTGCTGGCCCGCAATGCCCGCGCGGCGGCAGAGCTGGGCACGGCGTTTCGCGATCGACTGGTTCCTAAGGTCTACTGGGCGCTGGTCGCTGGCGTGCCCACGCCGCGCCGAGGCGAGATCACGGTCGCGTTGGGCAAGGCGGGGCCTGCGGGTCGTGAGCGTATGCGTGAAAACGCAACTTCGGCTAAGCCCGCCGCGACCCGCTACGCGGTGCGTAAGACGGCGGGGCCGGGTGTCGCTTGGCTTGCCTTGGAGCCGCTCACGGGACGCACCCATCAGCTCCGGGCCCATTGCGCAAGCCTGGGTACACCGATCCTGAACGACGGCAAATATGGTGGCCGGGCGGCCTATCTCGATGCCATCGATGCCTCGAAACGTCTGCATCTTCATGCCCGGGCCCTGTTGCTCCCCGCAAAGCTTCTGGGCATGGCGCGCAGCCGCCGCTTCGAGGCGCCCTTGCCCGCGCATATGGCCGCGACCTGGCAGCGACTGGGTTTCGATCCCAACGCCCCCGACGAGGGCCCGGGTCAGGGTCGTCAACCGTGATACGGTTCTACAAGCAAGCGGCGGCCCGCGCGGAAGGAGCCTGCCATGTAGTTACCCTTGACGATCGTCCGATGAAGACGCCGGCGCGCCGCGCGCTGGTCCTGCCCACCGCGGCGCTGGCCCGAGCCGTGGCGGAGGAATGGCAGGCCCAGGGCGAGAGCGTAGATCAGGACACCCTGGCGCTGACGCGCATCGCCTGCACCGCACTCGACCGTATCGAGGATTGCCGGGCCGAGGTCGTCGAGCACATGGTCTCCACCGGTGCCACGGATATGACCTGCTATCGCGTGACCGAGCCGGCGGATTTGGTCGCGCGCCAATCCGCCGCCTGGGATCCCTTGCTCGACTGGCTTGCGGACTATAGCGGCGCCCGTCTCGATCCCACGGACGCGATCAGTCCCCGGGAGCAATCGTCCGAGGCGCTGGAGCAATTGCGCCGGGCCGCCGATATTCCCGACGTCATGGTGCTCAGCGCGTTGGTGGGCGTGGTGGCGGCGACCAACTCGCTGGTGATCGGCCTAGCGCTGCGCGAAAACCGCCTCGATGGGGCCGGGGCGTTCGAGGCGTCGCAGGTCGAGGAATCTTTTCAGATCGAGCGCTGGGGCGAGGATTCCGAGCTTACGGAACGCCGCGCTTCGATCCTGCGCGAGATCGCCGCCTGCACCGCCTTCATGACGCTGTGCCGCGAATGATGGGGTTCTAAAAGAGCCTTTGATTCGCGCGGTTCTAGGCTTCTGGCCTCGCCCTCGATAAGATGGTAAGAGCGTTTCGCCGACGCGCTATTGTGGTCGGTTCTGAGCCTTGGGACAGGGGTCATGGAAGACATTCTTCGCCGCCTTGAAGACAAGCGTGCCGGGGCCCGGGCCGGCGGCGGCCAACGGCGGATCGACGCTCAGCACGCCAAGGGCAAGCTGACCGCGCGCGAGCGCCTCGAGCTGCTGCTCGATGAGGATAGCTTCGAAGAATACGACATGTTCGTCGAGCACCGCTCGTCGGACTTCGGCATGGCGGAGCAGACCATCTCCGGCGATGGCGTGGTCACCGGCCATGGCACCATAAGCGGGCGACGGGTCTTCGTCTTCAGCCAAGATTTCACCGTCTTCGGCGGCAGCCTGAGCGAGGCCCACGCCGAGAAAATTTGCAAGATCATGGACCAGGCCATGAAGGTCGGAGCCCCCGTAATCGGAATCAATGATTCCGGCGGCGCGCGTATCCAGGAAGGGGTTGCGTCGCTCGCAGGCTATGCCGAGGTCTTCCAGCGCAACGTCATGGCGTCGGGAGTCGTGCCCCAGATCTCGCTGGTGATGGGGCCCTGTGCCGGCGGTGCGGTCTATTCACCGGCGATGACGGACTTCATCTTCATGGTCAAGGATTCCTCCTACATGTTCGTGACCGGCCCCGATGTGGTCAAGACGGTGACTCACGAAACCGTGACCCAGGAAGAGCTGGGTGGGGCCTCGACCCACACGTCGAAATCCTCGGTCGCTGACCTTGCCTTCGAAAACGATGTCGAGGCCCTGGCCGCTGCCCGCGGGCTGGTCAATTTCCTGCCCGCCTCGAATCGGACGCCTGTGCCGGTGCGACCGACCGACGACCCCGCCGATCGCCCCGAGCCGTCGCTCGACAGCCTGGTCCCACCCAACCCCAACAAGCCGTACGACATCAAGGAGCTGATCGTCAAGATCGCGGATGACGGCGAATTTTTCGAACTCCAGGAGAGCTTCGCGCGCAACATCGTCATCGGCTTCGTTCGTATCGAGGGCGCAAGCATCGGCGTGGTGGCGAACCAGCCGATGGTCCTGGCGGGCTGTCTCGATATCGAATCCTCGCGCAAGGGCGCGCGGTTTGTCCGGTTTTGCGATTGCTTCGGAATCCCGATCCTGACCTTCGTCGACGTGCCCGGCTTTCTGCCCGGCACCGACCAGGAGCATGGCGGTATCATCAAGCACGGTGCCAAGCTGCTCTATGCCTTTGCCGAGGCGACCGTGCCTAAGGTCACGGTGATTACGCGCAAGGCCTATGGCGGAGCCTACGACGTTATGAGCTCCAAGCATCTGCGCGGGGACGTGAACTACGCCTGGCCGACCGCCGAGATTGCCGTCATGGGCCCCAAGGGCGCGGTGGAAATTATCTTTCGCGCCGACCTCGACAAGCCCGAGGTGATCGAGGAGAAGACCGAGGAATACCGCCAGCTGTTCGCCAATCCCTTTATCGCGGGCCACCGTGGTTTCATCGACGACGTCATCTTGCCGCGCGAAACTCGGCCGCGCATAGCCCGGGCCTTCGCCATGCTGCGCAACAAGAAGCTCGACAATCCGTGGAAGAAGCACGGCAATATTCCGCTTTGACCGCGTTGCCCATGTCCTTATCCAAGCCTCCGTTCTCGAAAATCCTGATCGCCAACCGTGGCGAGATCGCGTGCCGCGTAATTCGCACCGCGCGCGCCATGGGCATCGCGACCGTCGCCGTGCATTCCGAGGCGGATGCCGGCGCGTTCCATGTGCGCCTCGCCGACGAGGCCGTCGAGATCGGTCCCGCGCCCTCGGCCGAAAGCTATTTGGTGGCCGAGCGGATCATCGAGGCGATCAAGGACAGCGGCGCGCAAGCCGTTCATCCGGGCTACGGCTTTCTATCCGAAAACGCGGGCTTCGTGGGCCGCCTGGCCGAGGAGGGGATCGTCTTCATCGGCCCACCGGCCCCGGCCATCGCCGCAATGGGCGACAAGATTGAATCCAAGAGGCTTGCGGCCCAGGCCGGCGTCAGCACGATCCCGGGCCACACCGATGCAGTGACCGATCCGGACGAGGCCGTGCGTATCGCCATCGGCATCGGCTATCCCGTGATGATCAAGGCCTCCGCGGGCGGCGGCGGCAAGGGCATGCGTATCGCGCATAACGACGACGAGGTCCGCGCGGGCCTGCGCTCGGCGGCCAACGAGGCGCGCTCCAGCTTCGGCGACGACCGGGTGTTCCTGGAAAAATTCATCGAGCAGCCGCGTCATATCGAAATCCAGGTGCTCGCCGACAGCCACGGCAATACGGTCTATCTGGGCGAGCGGGAATGCTCTATCCAGCGTCGCTACCAGAAGGTGATCGAGGAATGCCCGAGCCCGTTTCTCGACGAGGCAACCCGCGCGGCGATGGGCGCGCAGGCCGTGGCGCTGGCCCAGGCGGTCGATTACGCCTCGGTGGGAACGGTGGAATTCATCGTCGATCGCGATCGGCATTTCTACTTTCTCGAGATGAACACCCGGCTTCAGGTCGAGCACCCCGTGACCGAGCTGGTGACCGGTCTTGATCTTGTCGAGCAGATGATTCGCATCGCGGCGGGTGAGGCGCTGGAGTTCGGCCAAGAAGACGTGCAGATGTCGGGCCACGCGCTTGAGTGCCGGATTTACGCCGAGGATCCATCACGCGGCTTCCTGCCCTCGGTGGGCCGCCTGACGAGCTTCCGGCCGCCGCTCGACGAACTGAACGTACGCCTCGATACGGGGGTCGAGGAAGGTAGCGAAATCTCGATCTATTATGACCCGATGATCGCAAAGCTCTGCGCCCACGGCGCCGACCGGCGCATCGCAATGACGGCCATGCAAGCCGCTCTCGACGGCTTTCGGATCGAGGGGCTCGACCACAATCTGCTGTTTCTCTCGGCGATCATGGCCAACCCGGCGTTCGAGGCCGGGGATACGACCACGGATTTCATCGCGCGCGAATACGGCGACGCCTACGGCGGCCGGGAGCCCGACGAGGACGAGTCCGCGGCGCTCGCGGCCATCGCAATGGCCGTGCATCTGGGCAGTAGGGCGCGTGATCTGGCCATCGCCGAGCGGCCGGTCGACCGCGCGCCGGACTTGTCGGGCGAGTGGGTGGTCCGCCTCGGGGCCGTGGATCACCCGGTTCACGTTACGCCCAGCGACGCAGGGCTTGAAATCCGGATCGGCGAGCGGACCGTGGTGGTCGAAAGCCGTTGGCGGCCGGGTCAGCGCGTCTTCGAGGGGCGGGTCAACGGCTTGCCGACGACCGCGCTGCTTAAGCCCGGTATCGAGGGCGTTGAGCTGCGCTGGCGCGGGGTGCGCATGCGCGCCGTGGTGCGCCGACCTCGCGCCGCCGAGATCGCCACCCTGATGCTTGAAAAACAGCCGCCCGACACCTCGCGTTTTCTGCTCTCGCCCATGCCCGGCCTCGTGGTCTCCATCGATGTGATCGAAGGCGAAGAGGTCAAGGACGGCCAGCCCCTCGCCGTGATCGACGCGATGAAGATGGAAAACCAGCTCCGCGCCGAGCGCGACGGCCGCATCGCGAAGATCTCTGTCGAGACTGGCGACAGCCTGGTCGTCGACCAGGTCATCCTCGAGTTCGAGTAATTGGAGAAATCCGATGTTTTACCTATCGGATTTCGCAAGCTCGCGCCGGCTGCGGAGGTGGCCAGTCATCACTGCTCGGGGGGCCGCCGCATGGCTAGGGTCGGCTCAGGGCGGCCAGCCCCAAACAAGTACGGCGCCAGCCTGCGCGGCGCTTGAGCGCGATCAAATAATCTTAGTGGTGATTGAATGTCGTTTGGCTTTACGGTGTAAAGCCAAACGGAAGGCGGGCTGATGCCCTGCACCCGCCGGATCAGGGTCACGGGGCGGGTTTAGGGGGTACGGTTTCGCGCCTCGACCGTGGAGACCACCCAATCGCTCGGCCTCTCGGGCTGGGTGTGTAATCACCGCGACGGCAGTGTCGAGGCGCTGATTTCGGGCGATGACGAGGCGGTTGCACAAATGATCGAGGCCTGCCGGCAGGGGCCGGCCCAGTGCCGTGGCCGAATCCCTCGACGAGCTGCCCGTGGAAGACCCTGCTGAGCCCGGCTTTAAAACCCGCCCGACAACTTGAGCTTTAGTCGGTCGGCGTCGCGACGATCTCGTCGAAGGCTCGCTTCAACACGGCGTCCACCTCCGCCATGGTTGCATCGACCCCAAGCGCGGCCAGCGAGGTAATACCATGCTCGCGGATGCCGCAAGGCACGATCCCTTGGTAATGATCGAGCTCCGGCGCGACGTTAAGAGAAACCCCGTGCATCGTGACCCAGCGGCGCACCCGCAGGCCCAGGGCGGCGATTTTGAGGTCGCGGCCGCCTGCATCGACGACCCAGACCCCGACGCGCCCCTCTCGCCTCTCGCCCGTGACGTCGAAGGCGGCCAGGCTGGCGATCAGCCAGTTTTCGAGCGCGCAGACGAAGGCCCGCAAATCGCGTCCGCGGCGGTTGAGGTCGAGCATCAGGTAGGCGATCCGCTGGCCGGGGCCGTGATAGGTATATTGCCCACCGCGCCCGGACCGAAAGACGGGCAGGGCGTCCGCATCGATCAGATCTGAGGGGTCCGCGCTGGTTCCCGCCGTGTAGAGCGGCGGGTGTTCGAGCAGCCAGACCAGTTCTCCGGCTCCTCCGGCGGTGATCGCGGCGACCCGTTCCTCCATCAATGCGACGGCCTCGTCGTAGGGCACGGGCCGGTCGCTGATTTTCCATTCCACGGGCGTCATGCCGGATCACGCTAGCACACTCGCTTGCGGTTTAGCCCCGAATTTGGTAGATCCCATCGGCCTTCGGTGAACGGTGCGAAATCGCGCCGTTTTTGCTATAGTTCTGATGCGATGCGGTCGTGGCGGAATTGGTAGACGCGCAGCGTTGAGGGCGCTGTTCCCGCAAGGGAGTGGAAGTTCGAGTCTTCTCGACCGCACCATTCTTTCTAGGGCCCGCACGGCGCCGGGTTTTCGGGCCGTTGCGGGCTCTTGCTTGCTCTGGCGGGGGCCAAAACCTTTGTAATAGGGGCGTCATAGAAATTCCCCGGCGCTCGGCTATACTGTCTCGTGCCTGATTCTTGGAGTAGCGGCCATGGCCGAGGATGTTCGCGAAAGCGCGCTCGAATACCATCGCAAGCCGAAGCCCGGCAAGCTCGGCATCCACGCGACGAAACCCTTGGAAACCCAGCGGGATCTGGCGCTTGCCTACACGCCGGGCGTCGCGGCCGCCTGCGAAGAGATCGTGCGCGATCCGATCGAGGCCTACTCCCTCACGGCGCGGGGCAACCTCGTTGCCGTCATCACTAACGGCACCGCCGTTCTCGGCCTCGGGCCGATCGGGGCGTTGGCGTCGAAGCCCGTGATGGAGGGCAAAGCGGTCCTGTTCAAGAAATTCGCGAATATCGACGTCTTCGACATCGAAATTGACGAAACCGATCCCGACAAGTTCGTCGAGATCGTCGCCAGCCTTGAGCCGACCATGGGCGCAATCAATCTCGAAGATATCAAGGCGCCCGAATGCTTCGAGATCGAGCGCCGGCTGCGCGAGCGCATGAACATCCCTGTGTTTCACGACGATCAGCACGGCACGGCGATTTGCGTCGCCGCCGCGGTGCTTAACGGCCTGCGCGTCGTGGGCAAGGATCCGTCTAAGGTCCGGCTTGCCGCGTCGGGTGCCGGCGCCTCCGCGATCGCCTGCCTCGAGCTTCTGGTTAAACTTGGCATGGCACGTGAGAATATCCTCATAACTGACCGTTTTGGCGTGGTTTATGAGGGGCGGGACGGGATCACTGCCGAGAAGGCCCGGTTCGCGCAGACGACCAATTGCCGCACCCTCGGCGATGCCCTCGACGGCGCCGATATCTTTCTCGGGCTGTCAGGCCCGGGGGTGGTTAGCGCCGCTGAAATCGCGACGATGGGGCCAAGGCCCCTGATCCTGGCGCTGGCTAACCCGACGCCCGAAATCTTGCCCGAAGAGGTTCGCGAGGTGCGCGACGACGCGGTCATCGCGACCGGGCGCTCGGATTACCCCAACCAGGTTAACAACGTCCTCTGTTTCCCGTTCATTTTCCGGGGCGCGCTGGATGTCGGGGCGAGCGAGATCAACACGGAAATGGAACTCGCCTGTGTCCGCGCCATCGCTGATATTGCCATGGCGGAAAGCTCGGAGATCGTGGCCGCCGCCTATAGCGGGCAATCCCTCGACTTCGGACCCGATTACATCCTGCCCAAGCCGTTCGATCCGCGGCTGATCAGCCATGTTGCGCCCGAGGTTGCCCGGGCGGCGATGGAAAGCGGCGTGGCAACCCGCCCGATCGCCGATCTCGATGCCTACCGAGCCGAGCTTGAGCAGTTCACCCACCGCACGGGCTATCTGATGCGCGAGGTGTTCGATCAAGCCCAGTCGTCGCTCAAACGGGTTGTCTACGCCGAAGGCGAGGAAGAGCGCGTGTTGCGCGCAGTCCAGACGGTCGTCGACGACGGCCTCGCCCGGCCTATCCTGATTGGCCGCCCTGGTCCCGTCGCGGAACGGATCGAACGTCTGGGATTGCGCCTGCGGCCGGGCCGCGACATCGACATTCTCGATCCCGAGGACAACCCGAACTACGAGGCCCATTGCAGGGATTATCACGCCTTGCGCGAGCGCGCGGGCGTCTCCCCCGCGCTGGCTGCTGATCTCATGCGCACCCGGGCGACGGCGTTGGCGTCGGTGATGGTTCGGCGCGGCGAGGCCGACGCCATGCTGGCCGGGCCGATCGGGCGCTATCAGGAACACCGCCAGCATATTTTCGACGTCATCGAAGTCAAGGAATCGATCCATGCGGCGGCGGCGATGCAGGTTCTGGTCCTCGACAAGGGAACCTTCTTCCTGGCCGACACCCACGTGAACGACAATCCCGATGCCAAGCATATCGCCCATATCGCGCGGCTGGCCGCGGATCAGGTCCGCCATTTCGGCATCGAACCCAAGATCGCCATGCTGTCGAGTTCGAACTTCGGGTCCAATCACTTTCCCTCGTCGGTCAAGATGCGCGAAGCGGTCCGCCTGCTGCGCGAGCTGGCGCCCGAGCTCGAAGTCGAAGGCGAGATGCACGGCGATCTGGCGCTCGACGAAGCGCTGCGCGACGCTGTGTTTCCCCATTCCAGTCTGACGGGGCAGGCCAACCTGTTGATCATGCCCAATCTCGATGCCGCCAACATCGCTTTCAACCTGCTCAAATTCCTCGCCACGGGGCAGTCGATCGGCCCGATTCTTCTCGGCCTCGAATACCCCGCCCACGTCCTGATCGATTCCGTATCCGTGCGCGGCATCGTCAACATGACCGCGATTGCGGCGGCCGATGCCAAGGCGCGCGAAGGTGCCGAACAGCTCGCCTTCCCCTTGGCGGATGCCGGGGAATGAGACCATGGTACAGCTCGGAAAACGGCCCGGCCCGAGCGCGGAAACGTCCCGCGCGGACGATGCCCATTACGGGCTGACCAGCCAACTCGTTTCCGAGGTCAAGGCGGCGATCGAACAGACCGCCAGCGACAGCCTGCGTCAACTGATCGCGCCTATCCATGTCGCTGACCAGGCGGACCTCATCGAGCGCCTCCGCGGCGACGAGCGGCGCACCCTCATCGAGGCGCTGCGCGAGACCTTCGACCCGGAGGTTCTGACCTACTGCCACGAGACGGTCCGCAACAAGATCGTCGAGCAGCTCAATCCCGACGAGATCGTCGCTGCAGTCGTCGATATGGAGACCGACGATGCGGTCACCCTGATCGAGGACCTCCGCGCGCCGCAGCAGCGCAAGGTGCTCGACGCCCTACCGGTCAAGGATCGCCTCGAAGTCGAGGCGGGTCTGCTTTATCCCGACGACAGCGCGGGCCGCCTCATGCAGCACGAGCTGGTCTCGGTCGCGGCCTATTGGACCGTCGGCCAGACCATCGACTACATGCGCGAAACCGAAGACCTGCCCGAGACGTTCTACGAAATTTTCGTGGTCGATCCCAAGCACGAGCCGCTCGGCACGGTCGTGCTCAGCCGCATGCTGCGCGAGAAACGCCCAGTGGTCATCGGCGACATCATGGAGACCGACCTCAAGAGCATTCCCGCCACCATGGATCAGGAAGAGGTCGCCTACGTCTTCGACCAGTACGACCTGGTCTCGGCGCCCGTGGTCAACGAGGAGGGGCGGCTGATCGGCGTGATCACCGTCGACGACGTGGTCGACGTCATCCAGGAAGAGGCCGAGGAAGACATCATGCGCCTCGGCGGCGTCGCGGAAACCGATTTGTACCGCGCGGCCTTCCATACCGCGCGCGGACGCACGACCTGGTTGTTGGTCAACTTGGCGACCGCCATCCTCGCGTCCTTCGTGATCTATCAGTTCGACGCTACCATAGACCAGATCGTGGCACTCGCGGTGCTGATGCCCATCGTTGCGTCGATGGGCGGCAATGCCGGCACCCAGACCATGACTGTCGCCGTCCGCGCGCTGGCGACGAAAGAGCTGACCACCACCAACGCGCTTCGGGTGCTGGGCAAGGAACTGATTGTCGGTGGCTTCAACGGCATCGTGTTCGCGCTGCTGATCGGCTTGATCGCGGGGTTTTGGTACAACGATATCCCTCTGGGCGGGGTCATCGCCGCGGCGATGGTCGTGAATATGCTGGTCGCCGGGGTTGCCGGCATGGTCATCCCGCTGGCGCTTTCGCGCCTCAACATCGATCCGGCCGCGGCCGCCGGCGTACTGCTCACCACGGTGACCGACGTGGTCGGCTTCTTCGCCTTCCTCGGTCTGGCCGCCCTGTTCCTTCTGTGACCTGACGCGAGGCCTTGCCATGATTCCCAACCGCTATCCGACGCTTAACTTCGACCTCGGCGAGACCGCCGACATGCTGCGCGATACGGTCGAAGCGTTCGCGGCCGACGAGATCGCGCCGCGCGCCGCCGAGATCGACGCGAGCAACGAATTTCCGCGCGATCTGTGGCCCCGGATGGGCGATTTGGGCCTGCACGGCATCACCGTCGAAGAGGAGTACGGCGGCTCCGGGCTCGGCTATCTCGAACATTGCATCGCCATGGAGGAAGTCAGCCGGGCGTCCGCGTCCGTGGGCTTGAGCTACGGCGCCCATTCCAACCTCTGCATCAATCAGATCCGGCGCAACGGCAGCGACGACCAGAAGCAGCGCTACCTGCCCAAGCTGGTTTCCGGCGAGCATGTCGGCGCGCTGGCCATGAGCGAGCCGGGCGCGGGCTCCGACGTGGTCTCGATGCGGACCCGGGCCGAGAAGAAGGGCGACCGCTACGTGCTCAACGGCACCAAGATGTGGATCACCAACGGTCCCGACGCCGAGGTGCTCGTGGTCTATGCCAAGACCTATCCGGAAGCTGGCAAGCACGGCATTTCGGCGCTGCTGGTGGAGAAGGAGATGGCAGGCTTCTCCACTGCCCAGAAACTCGACAAGCTCGGTATGCGCGGCTCGAACACCTGCGAATTGGTGTTCGAGGATTGCGAAGTGCCCGAAGAAAACCTCCTTGGGCCGCTCAACGAGGGCGTCTCCGTGCTCATGAGCGGGCTCGATTACGAACGCCTGGTGCTCTCCGCCGGGCCGCTCGGGATTATGCAGGCCTGCATGGACGTCGTCGTACCCTATTTGCACGAGCGCAAGCAGTTCGACCGTCCCATCGGCAGCTTCCAGTTGATGCAGGGCAAGCTCGCCGACATGTACACCACCATGAACGCAGCAAAGGCCTACGTTTACGCTGTGGCCAAGGCCTGCGATCGGGGCGAGGCGGCGCGCAAGGACGCCGCCGGGGCGATCCTCTACGCCGCGGAAAAAGCGACCTGGATGGCGCTCGAAGCCATTCAATGTCTGGGCGGAAACGGCTATATTAACGACTATGCCACAGGCCGGCTTCTGCGCGATGCGAAGCTCTACGAAATCGGGGCGGGAACCTCCGAAATCCGCCGCATGCTGATCGGCCGCGAGTTATTCGAGGAGACCGCCTGATGGCGCTGGAGATGCGCCCGGCTTGCGCGAAACGCGAGACCGCCCTTGTCCCCGACGGCGAGGCTTGTGTCTGCTCTTACGAGTGCATTTTTTGCACCGGGTGCAATGCGGTGATGAATGCGATTGGCCCCAACTGCGGCGGCGAACTGGTGCCTCGCCCCAGGCGCACCGGCGCTTGACCGTCTAACGTCCTAGAGAGGAAGTCTAAGATGTCTCAAGACCCCATCGTCATCGTTGCCGCCATGCGCACCCCAATGGGCGGGTTCCAGGGCTCGCTTTCGGGCGCGCTCGCGCCTGAGCTGGGCTCGGTTGCGATCAAGGGCGCGCTCGATCGCGCCGGCGTTTCGCCCGACGATGTCGACGAGGTCATCATGGGCTGCGTGTTGCCCGCGGGCCAGGGCCAGGCCCCGGCGCGCCAGGCCTCGCTCGGCGCGGGCATCCCCAACTCCGTGGGCTGCACCACGATCAACAAGATGTGCGGCTCGGGCATGAAGGCGACCATGTTTGGCCACGACCTTATCCAGGCCGGCACCGTCGATGTCGCGGTCACCGGCGGTCTGGAAAGCATGACCAATGCTCCCTACCTGCTCGACCGCGCGCGCTCGGGCTATCGCATGGGTCACGGCAAGGTGCTCGACCACATGTTCCTCGACGGGCTGGAAGACGCCTACGACAAGGGCGCCCTGATGGGCGTGTTCGCGGAAAACACCGCCGAGCGCTATCAATTTACCCGCGAGCAGCAGGACGAGTTTGCGATCACCTCGCTAGGCCGGGCCAAGGCGGCGAGCGAGGCGGGCGAGTTTAGGGGCGAGATCGCTCCGGTCACGATCAAGGGCCGGAAGGACGATACGGTCGTCGATCACGACGAGCAACCGTTCAACGCCAACATCGAGAGAATCCCCGCGCTCAAACCCGCCTTCCGCAAGGACGGCACGGTCACGGCGGCGAACTCGAGCTCGATCTCCGACGGCGCAGCAGCCCTCGTGCTGATGCGCGAGTCCGATGCGGAAAAGCGTGGCCTGGTACCACTTGCCCGGATCGTCGGTCATTCCACCCATTCCCACGAGCCCGAATGGTTTACCACCGCGCCGGTCGATGCGGTAAAGAAGCTGTTGGAAAAGATCGACTGGGAGGCGGGCGAGGTCGACCTGTTCGAGATCAACGAGGCCTTTGCGGTCGTGACCATGGCGGCGATGCGCGATCTCGACCTGCCCCACGACAAGGTCAATATCCGGGGTGGGGCTTGCGCGCTGGGTCATCCCATCGGCGCCTCGGGCGCGCGGATTCTGGCGACCCTGCTGGCTGCGATGGCGGATAAGGACGTCGACAAGGGGGTCGCCACCTTGTGCATCGGCGGCGGCGAGGCCACGGCTATGGCGGTCGAACGGCTGCATTAGTACCCACTATAGAAAAGGGGAGGGAGCGAACATGGCATTGATCGAAATTCCGGCGAGCAAGGGCAACGCCGCGCTGGTCAAGAAGGGCCAGAGCGTCAAGTTGATCAACACACACGGCACCCAGGTGGTCGACCTGTGGGCGTTCAATTCGGCGGACTCGAGCGAGTTCCTGTCGTTCCCGCATACCCACACCCAGACCGAGCATGTCATCCCGAAGATCGGCGACGTGATGGTGACCAACCGGCGCCGTCCGATCCTGACGCTCGTCGAAGACACCTCGCCGGGTGTCCACGATACCCAGTGCGCGGCGTGCGACCGCTACCGTTATGAGCTGCTCGGTGTGACGGGCTTTCACGACAGCTGCAGCGACAACCTGACGGCGGCGCTTTCGGCACTCGGGCTGACGGCGAGCCACACGCCCCAGCCGCTCAACACCTTCATGAACATCCCGATCGACGAGAACGGCAAAATCGCGTTCAAGCCGACCGTCTCCAAGGCGGGGGATTACGTCGTGCTCCGGGCCGAGATGGATCTCGCCATCGCGTTCTCCTGTTGCCCGCAGGATATCGTGCCGATCAACGGCCCCGACTGTACGCCGGTCGAGTGCCATTTCGAGATCGCGTGAGCGCCATGGCCCGGAAACTTTTTACGACCGGCTCGCGCTTCGAGGAGATCGCGAGCTATAGCCGTGCGGTGGTCGACGGCGAATGGATCTTTGTCTCGGGCTGCACGGGCTACGACTACCCGGCGGATACGGTCTCCGACGACATCGTCGAGCAGACCCACGAGACCTTCCGCAACATCGAGAAGGCGCTCGGCGAGGCCGGCGGTAGCCTCGCCGACGTGGTGCGCACCCGGGTGATCATTTCCGAGCAGCGCTACTGCGAGGACGTCTGTCCGATCCTGGGTGAATACTTCCGCGACATCCGCCCGGCCAATACGATCTGGATCGCGCCCCTGGCCGACCCCCGCATCAAAGTCGAAATCGAGGTCACGGCGCTTAAACGCGAGACGTGAGTTCAGAGAGCGAGCAGCAACATGCAGAGCAACCTTCCGCAATTTTTGACTGACGAACAGGCCATGATCCGCGACATGGCGCGCGGCTTCGCGCAAAGAGAGCTGCGCCCCCATTCCGCCGAGTGGGACCGCAGCGCCGAGTTCCCGACCGCGGCGATCCGGCAGATGGGCGCGCTGGGGTTGATGGGCGTGCTGGTGCCCGAGGAGTATGACGGTGCGGGCGCGGACTATATTTCCTACGCGCTGGTGATGGAGGAGGTGGCGGCGGGCGACGCGGCCTGTTCGACGGTGCTGACCGTGAACAACTCGCTGTGCTGCACGACGATCCTGAATTACGGTACCGAGGAGCAGAAGCAGAAATTCCTGCGCCCCATCGCGCGGGGCGATTATCACGCGGGCTTCGCGCTGACCGAGCCGCAGGCAGGCTCGGACGCGGCCAACCTGAAGACCCGCGCGGTGCGCGACGGCGACGACTTTGTGATCAACGGGGCCAAGCAGTTCATCAGCAGCGGCGAGAGCGGCGAATTTATCCTGGTCTTCGCGGTGACCGATCCGGACGCGGGCAAGAAGGGCATCAGCACCTTCATCGTGCCCTGCGACACGCCGGGCTACAGCGTGACGCGAAAAGAAGAGAAGCTAGGCCAGCATGCCTCTGACACTTGCGCGCTGAGCTTCGAAGACATGCGCATTCCCGCCGACTGCCTGCTCGGCGAGGCGGGGCAGGGCTATAAGATCGCGCTCTCGAACCTCGCGGACGGGCGTATCGGGATCGGCGCGCAGGCGGTCGGCGTGGCGCGCGCGGCCTATGATTCAGCACTTGCCTACGCCAAGGAGCGGGTGACTTTCGACAAGCCCATCATCGAGCACCAGGCGGTCGCCTTCCGCCTCGCCGACATGGCGACCCAGGTGGAGGTGGCGCGCGAGATGGTGCACAAGGCGGCAAGGATGCGCGACGCGGAGCTGCCCTGCCTCAAGGAGGCCTGCATGGCGAAGCTGTTCGCCTCGGAGATGTGCGAGAAGGTCTGCTCCGACGCGATCCAGGTTCATGGCGGCTACGGCTATGTGAACGATTTCCCCGCCGAGCAATTCTGGCGCGATTCGCGGATCTGCAAGATTTACGAAGGCACCAGCGACGTGCAGCGCATGGTGATCGCGCGCCAGATCGCGGCGGAATAGGGGAGGACCCATGGCCGGCCCGATCGACTATTATTTTGACTTCTCTTCGCCCTACGGCTATCTGGTTTGCGACGACATCGACGCGTTCGGCGCGAAGCACGGGCGCGAGGTGGTGTGGCGGCCGTTCCTGCTCGGCACCGTGTTTGCGCTGACCGGGCAGACGCCGCTCGTGGACCAGCCGATCAAGGGCGATTACTACAAGCGCGACTGGGAGCGTTTTTCGAAGCTCCTCGGGCTGCCCTACCAATTTCCTGATCCGTTTCCGATCTCCACCGTCGCGGCGGCACGTGCGTTCTACTGGCTGTGGGACCAGGACCCGAAAAGCGCGAAGGATCTGAGCCGCGCGTTGTTCAGGGCTTACTTCGGCGAAAACCGAAATATCTCTTCCGCCGAAGCCGTGATCGAAGTCGCGGGCGAGCAGGGCTTGGACACGAAGGCGCTTGCCGCAGCGCTACAGGACCAGGCGGTCAAGGATCGCCTGCGCGCCGAGAACGACGCGGCAATTGCGCGCGGCGTGTTCGGCTCGCCGATCTGTATCGTCGACGGCGAAATGTTCTGGGGCGCGGACCGACTCTGGCAGGTCAAGCGCTGGATCGAGCAGGGGGGCTGGTAAGTTACCCGTGAGGGCGCTGTCAGCCTAATGCGAACCGATCCCCCAAGCCCCAGACAACACGGCGCTCAGGTAGCCAACTGACACCACTCGGCCAAGGCGGCCGAGCGGTTCTGCTTGAAC
>Ga0302135_10000099_pt1 | contig 48308 bp, 49 predicted proteins | sample CBN3_surface_MG_FD_203119 | JGI IMG/M metagenome (GOLD analysis project Ga0302135, IMG submission 203119) | Marine microbial communities from Western Arctic Ocean, Canada - CBN3_32.1 | ecosystem: Environmental > Aquatic > Marine > Oceanic | place: Canada: Western Arctic Ocean | collected...
GAGGAAAAGACTTGTGCTTACACCAGAAGAAAATAAACTCGTAACAGAGATTGGCCCGGATACCGCAATGGGCGATCTCTTTCGTCGATTCTGGATTCCAGTCTTCCTTTCCCGTGAGGTTTCCGATCCTGATGGTGCGCCTGCTCGGACAAGGCTCCTGGGCGAGCACATCGTCGGGTTTCGCGATACCAGCGGGCGTCTCGGCATCCTTGAGGCTGCGTGCCCTCACCGTGGTGTTGACCTCTCCTATGGCCTCAATGAGGAAAACGGCCTTCGCTGCGCCCGCTGCGGTTGGAAGTTTGACGTAGAGGGCAATTGCCTGGAAATGCCCTATGAGCCGGATGAAGAGAACCTAAGGAAGACTGTGAAGGCTGTGGCCTACGGGGTACAGGAGTGGGCCGGAGTTGTCTGGGCATATATGGGGCCGAAAGAGGAATCCCCGGAGCGCCCGGAGTTTGAGTGGGGTCAGTTGCCGGAAGACCACCGGTACATCTCCAAGTTTGTTCAAGAATGTAACTACCTCCAGGGGCTTGAGGGTGGTATTGATAGCTCCCGTATCTCATTTCTTTATGACATACTCTTCGGCGATCAACCTTCAGTGGAGAACACGGCTGACCGTTTGGTGCAGGGATTTGAAGGAAGCCGTAAGGACGAAAGGTTCCAGTCTGTTGCCATCAAGGCCACGGACTATGGCCTCCTGGTTGGTGCTGCAACAGATGAAGGGAAAGAGAGCAACACCTGGCACGTCAACCAGTGGCTCATGCCCTTCTACACAACGCCCAAGCCAGAAGGCGATGGCCTTCTGGGGTGCCTAGCGTGGGTTCCGGTGGACGACAAGAACACCATGGTTTACGTCATTACCTACCACCCGGACAGGCCGTTGACCTCAGAAGAGGTTGAGACTCGCCGTGCCGGTGGTGGCAACCACCCTGAGCTGAATGAGGGCACCTACAAGCGAAAGCGGAACAAAGAGAACGATTACTTAATCGAGCGAAAAATCGGCAGCACCAACCCCTTGGAGACTATCTCCAGCGAGTTTGAATTGGCCCTGGTGTTGGAAGAGAGCATGGGGGCTGTTGTTGACCGGACGAAAGAGCAGCTTGACCCCAATGATGTTGCGATTATGGCTGCCCGCCGGATGCTGATGAAGTCTGCCATTGACCTGCGAGAGGGCACTGAACCGGCTGCAGCTCACAATGGAGCAGCGTACTACGTTCATGCTTCTGCGGCAGTCCTAAAGCGTGACGCGTCTATAGATGAAATTGAGAACAACGTCACGCCTGATCGCGAATAGCACGCTGGCCTTATTGGGCTACCATCACGTGGGACCAACGTAGAGTGGCAAGCCCTAGTGACAAGGACGTACTTGTGCCCAATTTTATTGACATAAACGCATTCTCTTCTGGCGTTTCACCTCTAGCCCATCCGCTTACCCCCGTGGTGTTGAGCTAACACCGCGCATGAACCCTGACAACACGCTCCAACAGAAAGAGCCCAGCTTCTTCTACGGATGGGTCATCGTTGCCTCTGCATTTATGGTGAACGTTGTGGGCGCTCCTATGAACGCGGTGGTCGTCTCCTTCTTCATTGGCCCTATTAGCGACGACCTGGGTGTGAGCCGTAGTGCCATTGCCTGGGCGCTGACCTTTCGCATTGTTGTTGCTGGTCTCACTGCGCCGTTCTTGGGGCCACTAATAGACCGATACGGCTCCCGCTGGTTGGGCACTTTTGCTGGTGTCTACACAGGAGCCACCCTCATGGGCCTCTACTTTGTGGACAGCATCTGGTCTCTCTATTTGATGTTTGCTCTCTCAGGCCTCATGGGATTTGGCGCGCCAGGGGGGAGCCTGCTGATTGCTGTCCCTGTGGCTAAATGGTTTGTCGTACGGAGAGGCCGCGCCATGGCTATCGCTACTGCAGGGGCGCCACTGGGAACCGTCTTCGGCATTTTTGCGGCTCAAGCGTTGATCCACAGTATTGGGTGGAGAGGGGCCTGGGTGGTGTTTGGGATTGGCTTGTGGGCTGTCATGGTGCCTTTGTTTGCCTTCTTTATGCGGCGTACACCGGAAGATATGGGCCTGAACCCAGACGGAGCAAGTTCAGTGCCCCTCTCGCAATCGGGCGCGAACCCAACCCAGGGAGAGGTTGATTGGCCGCTACGGAAGGTGTTGAGGGCACCGGTGATGTGGATGCTTGTCCTGGCGTTCGCCATGAACCAGTTTGTCGGCTCAGGTACTCTGGTGCACAGGGTAAGCTCCTTTGAGGCTGATGGTCTTTCCGATGGGCTGATAGGCGTTGGTATAGCCGCTGAGCCTCTTACGTTTGTGGCTATGGCCCTGGTGTTCGGCATGGTGATTGAGCGGGCCGTTCCCCGGTTTATTGGTGCGCTGGGCCTCACCTTCATGGCTCTTGCTGTCCTCCCTATGCTGTTCTTTGTGGATGGGCACAACTACTTCATCTTCATCCACAGCTTCCTTTGGGGAGCAGGAGCAGGGGCAGGCATGAACTTCATGAACGTAGTCTGGCCTAGCTATTTTGGACGAAAGCATCTGGGTTCTATACGGGGTTTCATTCTTCCCATCACCATCATTGCAGGGGGGCTAGGACCCCCGATGTATGGCTACATCATTGATAGCTGGGGCGGCTACACCGTGGCTTGGTCAGTCACGCTGATATCTATGATTGGAGCAGGTACCTTGTACTTGTTTGCCAAACCTCCAAAGCTAAGAGCTTCCAGAGATGGTGAAGGGGAAGGCCGGGCTGGTGAACCTACCCTTCCTGGGTGATGGTTCCTGCCTCTATCCAGAAAGTTGCTATGGCATCTTGGAGTTCAGACGGCTGACGTTCCCCGTCTACCATTGTAATCAACGCCTGCTCGGCTCCGCAGGCAGCTTCTAGAACCCGAAGTTGGCGAGCGTCGTCCAGCTCTGAGAGGACGTCATCAAGGAGCAGCACCGGCTCCTCGCCAAGGATTTCTGTCAGGTAGCTTGCCTCCGCCAACCGTAGCGATAACGCAACCGTCCGTATCTGCCCGCGAGATCCATACTGCCCAACGTTCACGCCGCCAACCGTTGTCCGTAGCTCATCTCGGTGTGGCCCAACCAGGGTCTGCGCCATCTGTATCTCTCTGGCTCGTACGGACGTAAGCCGGTCTGAGATATATGCTGCTACCTCTTCATGCGTGCCCACCAAGTCTATTGATGGCTCGTACGATACCTCTAATTCACCATCTTCAGAGGCCATGGAGGCGTAGGCTCCTGCTGCCAGTGGTGCTAACGCCGTCATCGCCGTGCGCCGTCGCTCGGTGACGCGAGCCCCTTGTTGGCTGAGTTCATCGTTCCAGAAGATAAGCTCGTCTGGCCCGGCCTGCCCCTCGCGGATGCGCTTCAGTAACTGGTTCCGCTGTGTGATTACCTTCTGGTACCGCTGTAAAACCTTGAGGTATTCCCTATCCACCTGGGACAGCAGGACGTTCATGTATCGACGCCGATTTGAGGGCGAGCCACTGATGAGCGAGAGGTCGTCCGCAGAGAAGAGCACGGCTGCGATGCTGCCGACCGCTTGGGCGGCGGGTTTTGGTAGGCCATTCACCCGAATGCGCTTCTGGTAAACCCCCGTTGTAGAACCAGCTTGCCCCGGCGCGATGGCCATATCTACCTGCACCTCTACCTGCTGGCCGTCCTTCCGTTGGGCCGCGCCTATGAGTCTGGTGTAAGGAACCTCTTCTGCAGCCTCAAACCTGATGACGTCCCGTTCGTTCTCTGCCCGAGTGGACTTGGTCAGAGCCAGCAGGTAAATGGCCTCTAGAAAGTTGCTCTTACCCTGGGCATTGGCGCCGCGAAATACGGATAGCCCTGGACTGAGGTCCAGTTCTATGTCCTTATAGTTGCGGAAGTTTTTCAGTGTCAGGTGTGATAAGTGCATAACTATTCAGGCCTTACTGGAGTTGATAAACCCTACTCTCCCAACAGGTCACGGGTATTCTAGCAGTAACGGAACTGATACGGCGTGCCAACCGCCGTGGGATGGCCTCGAAGCTGCGTCGAAATTCGTAAAAACACAGTAAACATAGCTTCAAAGATCTGTGATATACTCCGTTTTTCCCTATGTGGCGTAGGTGGCAATGGTTATTAGATGACGGAGACTATGTCTCTGCAATTTCATCCCCTCATTCCAACGTGTCACTCTCCTAAAAGGGAGAGTCATAAGACTAAAGGGGTGCTAATTGTGATCAACGGGGCTGAGCTACCAAGTCAGAATCTTTAAGGCAGGGTGGTTGCTATGACCCTTCGCGATACGGCCAAACAGACCCAATGGGTCTACTCCTTTGAAGCTGCTGATGGCGACCAGCGTAACCTGCTGGGAGGCAAAGGCGCTGGCCTTGCGGATATGACGGCTGCCGGTTTGCCTGTTCCTCCCGGGTTCATCATCACCACAGAAGCTTGCAGGGCGTATTACCATTCCGGCAAGTCTATCCCAGACGAGATGTGGTCGCAGACACTGGAAGCCATGCAGGAACTGGAACACACCACCGGACGTTTCCTTGGTGTTCCCTCCAATCCGCTACTGGTTTCCGTGCGTTCCGGCTCCCCGGTCTCCATGCCTGGCATGATGGACACCGTGTTGAACCTTGGCTTGAACCAGAGCGTCGCAGATGGCATTGCACGCCGGACCGGCAATCCACGCTTCGCCCTTGACCTCTACCGTCGCTTTATCCAAATGTTCGGCAACGTTGTCCTGGGTATTGATGCAAAACTCTTTGACGCTGTACTGGTAGCAAACCAGGAAAAAGCAGGAGTCAAACTTGCATCGAAGCTTTCTCCCGAGGCCCTACAGATTGTCATCAACGAGTACAAAGTAGTGGTCAAACGAGAAACCGATGAAGAATTCCCGAACACCCCCAAGTACCAGTTGGAACAAGCTATTCGCGCGGTGTTTGAAAGCTGGGACACCCGGCGAGCAATGGACTACCGCAACTTCAACAAGATTCCCCATGACCTCTATACCGCTGTCAACATCGTCGCTATGGTCTTCGGCAACATGGGCGACACCAGCGGTACGGGAGTGCTGTTCACCAGAGACCCATCCACAGGGGAGAAAAATCTCTACGGTGAATACCTGGTCAATGCCCAGGGAGAAGACGTTGTTTCGGGAATTGCCACGCCCCAGAAAATAGCCCACCTACAAGTGCAGATGCCTGAGGTTTACAGCCAGTTAAACCAGATGGCTATGCAGCTGGAACAGCACTATCGTGACGCCCAGGACGTAGAGTTCACTGTGGAGCAGGGCAAGCTGTACTTGTTGCAGACGCGTGGTGCCAAGCGCAGTGCGAAATCCGCCATCAAGATGGCCGTAGACATGCGGGCTGAAGGGTTGATTACCAAGGAAGAAGCCCTTATGCGTGTTGAACCTGACCAGATATATCAACTCCTCCTTCCTCGGCTTGATGAAAGCGCAAAGCAGGCTGCTAAGGACGAGGGTCGTCTGATTACTGTGGGCTTAGGCGCATCGCCCGGCGGCGAAACAGGGAAGGTGTTCTTCACTTCTGACGAGGCTGCGGCTCAGAGCAAACGGGGTGTCAGTGTCATCCTTGTCCGTCCGGAGACCAGTCCTGACGATGTTCATGGATTGATTGCCTCTAAGGGTGTGCTTACGGCAAGGGGCGGCGCAACTAGCCATGCGGCAGTGGTCGCCCGTGGGTTGGGTAAGCCCTGCGTATCCGGCGCTGAAATGATAGAAGTGCGTCCGGAAGATGGCGTCCTCCACTGCGGCGACATTACGATCCATGAGGGCGATGAGATTAGCATTGACGGCGCAACTGGCGAGGTGTTCGTTGGTGGCATTGCTACGGTCGAGCCGTGTGTGAATGATGACGTTGATCTTGTAACGCTTCTCAGTTGGGCTGACGAAACGCGGCGTTTGGGCGTTTGGGCCAACGCTGATTACCCCCGAGACGCAGAATTAGCCGTAGCCTTTGGCGCAGAGGGGATTGGCCTTTGCCGTACAGAGCACATGTTCTTTGAGCCGGCCAGGCTGGCCCTGGTACGAGAAATGATGCTTGCTGCCCATGCCACCATTGTCATTCAGGAAGGCGAGGCTGCTCAGGTTAGGTATGAGAAGGCCCTGGCTGAGCTAGAGGTTCTCCAAGTCGACGATTTTGCGGGAATACTCCGGGCAATGGCCGGAAAACCCGTGGTTATTCGATTGCTTGACCCCCCGATGCACGAGTTCCTTCCGCCCTATGAAGAGTTGCTTGCGGAAGTGATTGAGCTTCGCATCAGGGGTACCGCCCCGGAATTACTTCAGGAGCGGGAGAACCTGCTGAACGCAGTAAATGAAATGCGTGAAACCAACCCCATGATCGGCATGAGGGGTTGTCGCCTTGGACTGGTATTCCCAGAGATTTACATCATGCAGGTTCGGGCCATCATGACAGCAGCTATGAAGGTGACGGCTGAGGGGGTACAAGTGTGCCCTGAAATCATGATTCCGCTGGTGAGCCATACCAATGAGTTCCAGTCACTAAGAGAGACCTTAGAAGAGACTATTCAAACCTTTAGAGCCGCTACAGGTAGCACGCAACCGTACAGAATTGGCACCATGATAGAGCTTCCTAGGGCCGCGTTGACAGCGGACCAGATTGCCAAGTCTGCGGAGTTCTTCAGCTTTGGAACCAATGACCTGACGCAGAACACCTTTGGGTTCAGTCGTGATGACGTAGAATCCAAATTCCTCATGCGGTATGAGGAAGCGGGAATCTTGAAGGAAAACCCCTTCCAGGTAGTGGATGAGGATGGGGTTGGCCAACTGATTCGGATGGCATGCGCTCTAGGGAGACAGGCACGTAAGGACATCTCATTGGGGGTTTGCGGCGAACACGGTGGCGACCCCAAGAGTATTGAGTTCTTCAATACCCTCCCCTTGGACTATGTAAGCTGTTCTCCGTACCGTGTGCCAGTGGCTCGGTTAGCGGCCGCAAGGGCAGAACTGAAACAGAATGCAGCTAAGCGGAGCAATATTGGCGGCAGCTAGGATTCTTTAGTCCCCGGCCATCCGCCTTTAGCCCCTTTAGTCCCCGATAAATTGTGTCGATGCCTTCGCAAGGCGCAGAAACGTCTTGCTACCCTCGTCATCAACCTGCACTATGGCTTCTCATCATCCTTATCCGTTGGCTCATTGGGAAACGGTGAGTCATTTTGTTCCCCAAGGTTCTTCTCAGCTTCATGTAGCATGTCAGCTACAGACTGTGGTTCTGCCGGAAGCATGCTCTCTTTGCCGACCTTACGGACGTGTGACCCGCCATCGCCAACGACCGAGACCACCACGGAGCCGCCCATGACCATTCCGCCAATCAACAGCAGCAACATTGCGCGACTCTTTACCCCGGAGAAGAAGGCGTCGCCTATCTGCAAGCTGGTGCCGAATCCCTTTTCCACAGCGTTATGGTCGGGAGGAGACGGTTGTTCAATGGCATGTCCGGGCAAGGCTGATGTAGTTCCGAACATTGTCGACGCTCTCTTTGTCGCTGGCATAATCGGCAGAGGCCGGGTCAAAGATGTTTTCGAATGCTTCTTCCTGAGTCCAGTCCCAGCCGTCTCGTATGGTCCCTCGGACGTAATCCACATTCTCCAATGCAGATGGGTTCAGTTGCGTTAATATCTCGCGAAAATCTGTCTCATCCAGAGCCCAACCATCCTTGACCTTCCCGCGGATATCTTCCAGGGTATCGCCGGCCTCCGTGCCACCGATGGTCGCCAGAAGGTCTTGCTCCGTGAAGGTGACTGTAGATGGCAATTGAGCAGTAATGCTGTCTCCCAGGAAGGTGAGAGGGTCAACACCCAGTGAACTCTTGAGGCTTTCAAGGGTGAGGCCCGGTATCGTGCATAAGAGCGTGGTAGGGTCAGCGCTTCCCAGGGTAATCTGGAGGAGTTGTGACGTGGTACATGCGGGGAGGCTGGCAAGTAGTACCTCGTACTTCTGGTCCACAGTGGTCGCCAGGATAGCTACTGTAGCGTCTATCCTTCTCCGTACAGGCACCGATACCGTGAATTCGTCGCTTGTGCCTGTCAGATAAGGAACAATGCTGTTTACCAGGGTGTCAGTTTGTGCGTCTACCCACTCTGGCGTGAGCGCAGCGCCTCCATAGCAAGACGTATCTCTGCCCTGGTGATGGTAACCCCCAGGGGCAAATCCACTCCATTGATGATGAACTCGTCCAGAGCAGGATCGATTATCTCATCCAGGAGGTACGGCTGAAGGTCTACCTCTTGCAGGATGCGGTTGAACGCTGACTGTATGGCGCCAACTTGTTCCGCCAGAGGGATAGTGAACGTGAAGGTATCGGTCTGACCGATAAGGTACGGCCCCATGGTTGTTATAGCTTGGGCCTGTAGAGAGTCTAGCAATTCGGGCGTGATAACTCGCGCAAGCGAACCCGCTACCTCGTCAGACGCCAATGTGACGCCCAAGACAAGATCAATCTCCGACCCAAAATTAGTCTTTACCCCTTCAGGAACAGCTTCGTCAAAGAGCGCTGCGTGGAGGTCAATACTACTGATAAGCTCACTAATGACTAACAATGCCACGTCAGTCCTGTCATTAAGGTCAACAGAGAGTGACACGCTGTCGGTTTCTCCAGCCAGGTATGGAACCGCGTCATCAATGGCTAGTTCCACTTCGTGCTGTATCTAATCAGGAGGGAGGGTGGCCTGCACGGCAGCGACAATTTCTTCCGTTGTTAAGTCAATGCCCAGAGGCAGCCCACCTGCTTCCTCTAGCTGCTGGTCAATAGCCAGGGTGAGAGCGTCCGTATAGAGGAAGTTGTAGATGTCCGCCTCAACCAACTGGTCTTTGTAGAACTGTTCCTCAAGGAACGTGTCGTTAACGCGCAAGGTCATCAGCGTGACTATCAGCAGGGGAATCATGAGGACGCCCAATCCAATTGCGATGAGCCTTCTAATCCAGATTATTACGCCCCTTACAGCTACGAATTTGAACGGTTGCGCCATTCTATGGAGCGGTCAGTACACCGCCAAGCTAACGTTGGACTCTAATTATATAACGATGTTGACCCTATCAATGTTGCAAGAATCCACTGAACTCACTGCCCGTTGCGTTTGGTGTAGCTCCTGTAGCCCATAGCTCGTGTAGAATGTTGAGACTAAAGGATGAGGTATTGGTGGAAACGATAGGCTCTGACAGAAACGAAGAATCCTCCCTTCCGACTGGGCAGCCGATGTCGCTGAGTGCCAGGTCACTGGAGTTGCTGGAGTTCCCGGCGGTGCTGGCACAACTTGGAGGCCATGCGTCTTTCGCCTTGGGGAAGGAAGCTGCGCTCGCTTTGACGCCATCGTCGAACCATGGCGATGTGGCTCGGCGACAGCAGGAGACTGCTGAAGCGCGATTTTTTATCGAAGCTAACGGAATTATGGATATGGGTGAAGCGGCGGACGTCCGGCTAGAAGCCAAACGTGCAGCCAAAGAAGGTATTCTCACGGGACTGGAGTTGCGTGCCATTGCGGAGACGCTAAAAGCAGGACGCATGGCAAGAGGCACGTTTCATCAGAGGTTGAAGGATTGTCCTGCTTTGGCGGAAGTTGCCGGCCGGATACCGGACCTGGAGGTACAGGAAACCAATATCGGCCGATCTATAAGTAAGAGCGGGGATGTGGAAGACGCAGCATCCCCTGCGCTTAGGAGCCTCAGGTCTCAATCGCGGATTGCTTATGGTCGACTGGAAGAGACGCTACAACGGCTGATACGCTCAGACAGAGGCCGTAATGTCCTACAGGAGCCGCTGATTACAGAGCGTAATGGTAGGTTGGTTGTCCCCGTCAAGGTGGAGATGCGCAGTCGATTGCCTGGCTTGGTGCACGATGTCTCCGGTAGTGGCGAGACCATCTTTGTGGAGCCTCTGGCCGCAGTCACTTTGGGGAACCAATGGCGGGAACTCAAACTTGCAGAGGGCAGGGAAGAGGAACGGATCCTCCGGGAGCTATCTGCCAGCATTGGCGATTACGCTGATGAAGTAGTGTTGACGCTGGAACTCCTTGCCAGATTGGACCTGGCCCTGGCCAAGGGGCGCTATGCCATGAGGTTGGGCGCCGTCCCCGCGGCCACAGCCGGGTCTGGTTCCCATGACATCCGCCTGGTGGCGGCGCGGCACCCGCTGTTGCGTGGCTCTGTGGTGCCCTTGGCTCTGGAACTTGGCTCCAGCTCAGAACACGAGGCGTTAAATAGCGAATCTTCAATCTCTCCTTCAGGCTCTTCACGAACCGTACTGCTGATTACAGGCCCCAACGGCGGGGGGAAGACTGTGACGCTGAAGACCCTGGGCTTGCTATCGTTGATGCATCAAACCGGCCTCCAAGTCCCGGCATCGGAAGGAACAGTGCTGCCCATCTTTGACCATGTCTACGCTGACATTGGCGATCAACAGAGTATTGAACAATCACTCTCCACGTTCACCTCCCACATGGCCAGCGTAAAGGCCATTCTGGCTCAGGCTACCTCACGCTCTTTAGTGCTTATGGACGAGTTGGGTACCAGCACGGACCCGGAGGAAGGCGCAGCCCTTGCAGAGGCCGTACTCCATAGGTTGTTGCGTGCTGGCGTTACTACTGTGGCTACAACGCACCTCAGACGCGTGTCTGCCTACGTGCAGGAGACTGAGGGAATGATAAACGCCAGCGTGGATTTGGACCCTGATACCTTTGAACCAACCTATGGCCTGACGGTAGGACTGCCAGGTCGCAGCTACGCCCTCACCATTGCCGTCCGGACAGGGCTTCCACCAGAGGTTGTGGAGCACGCCCAATCCCTACTCTCTCCGGAACACAGACGGGTGGACGAGCTGATAGCGGAGGTAGAGGACGAGCGTCAGGCGGCAGTGGAGAAGCGTGCTGAGGGCGAGGCCGTCCTTGCTGAGGTCCAAGAACTTCGACGAGAAGCTGAAGCGGAGCTTGAGCGGTTGCGATTGTTGGAAGTAGAGCAGCTTGATGTTGCCCGACATGACCTGCAATCCCAAGCTCAAGAGTTGATGGGCAAGCTTCAGGCGGCTGGGAGAGTGCTCCAGAACACGAGAACGGCTCCAACGGTGGAAGCCGTGGCTGAGATTCAACAGGCGGTGGCTGCTGTACAGAACGTGCGTAAGCAGCTACGGACGCGTTCTTGGCAGCCAAAGCGGGCGGACAGGGCTGCATGGTTGCAGAACCTTGCGGCGGGGGACATGGTCCGAGTGCAGGGGTTCCCGGGCGTTGCACAGGTCATTTCTGACCCAGATGGGCGGGGAATGGTTGAGGTAGCGGTGGGTTCCCTGCGGGCGCAGGTGCCCTTGGAGCATGTGCTTCATCGTGACCCAGGCGGTGCGTCTACGGCACCTACCCCCGCTCGGCGAAAGCCCAAGCCTCAAGTTGAGCCAGCAACAGACGAGGTAGGGAGTTTTCAGTCCGATAGTGGAGTGCTTATTGGGCCTACAACGGAGTTGGACCTGCGGGGCATGCGCGTAGATGAGGCCCTGGGCCAGCTTGAGTCGTTCCTTGATAAGGCCCTGCTGGACGGGTCATCCCATGTGCGGGTAATCCATGGAATGGGAACCGGAGCGCTCAGGGCGGCTGTGCGGGAGCGATTGGCATCGCACTCCCTTGTTAATCGATGGACACCAGAAGAGGGCCGCACCGCCGATGGCGCAACGATTGCCGACCTAGCCTAGCAAGTGAGCGCCTTGTCGTTCGTTGCATCATCCGCACTAGTCTGTGGTAGCTGTGCCACAATCCAGCGATACCCCATGCCGGTCTCTGTGCGGATGTACCGTGGGTTGCTTGAGTCATCCAACAGCTTGTGTCGTAGCCTGTTCACGAACACACGTAGGTAATCCACTTCTTCGCCGTATTCAATGCCCCAAACCTGTTGCAGAAGCATCTTGTGCGTCATCACCTTGCCCTTCTGCGTAACCAGCTCGCTTAGCAGACTGTACTCCGTTGGCGTCATCTTCACTTCCTTACCCTCAACAGTCACAAAGCGGAGGGCGAAGTTAATCAGTAAGTCTCCACTCTCAAACGTTGGCTCAGCGCGCACAGATATCCTTAAGTAGTTTCACCCTGCTCCATTAACCCACATACGCTAAAGCTTCAACCTCAGCATGCTTCGCGTTTTGCGTCTAACTCTCGGTCTTCCAGGATAACGCTTAACCCCAGAGCATCGCCTTCACCACAAGCCTTTGCCAGCAAAACTCCCGTGTCCGTGTACTCGGCGGTGAAGACTGCTTCCCCTCCCTCCAAGAACGGAGCCATGTCAGTGCACCAACCCTCTACCACGTAGTCCTCGGTCAGAGCCCAATCGAAGTAATCCACAAGGTCGCTGGCCTGCTCAGCATCGTTTTTCAAGCCAATGGAGAGGCCGCGTTGGTGGGCTTCATCAACCAGCCATTGATTGAACATGAGCTGGTCGTTGTACGTGAGAGGGAAGCTGGTGTCGTTGGTGTAACCGTCAATGTTGTCCGGCTCAATGGCGTCAAACCCCTTTTCGGTGCAGAGGTCCAACCGTGCTCTCATGGTGGGAGCTAGAGCATCGATGTTGCGGATGTCCAGCCACCGTTCGCCTTCCCATCCGTCATAGACCTTCCCAAGAGCTTCACCCGGGAACTCCTTGACGTCTGGCCTCCATTCTTCCCAGCTTCCGGCGTTCATATAGCAGATGACGTTGCGCCCTTGAGCGTGAAGACGTGAAACCAGGTCGGCGGAGACATCGAACGAGATATCGATGTCTCCGGTGTTGATCTGCCACTGCCAAGAGGTTCCTACGGCTGGCTGCCATATCCCAATGGTTGGTGCAACCGTGCTCTTAGCCTGAACAAGTGGGGGCGGCGCAACCTCTTCATCACTGTTATTGGAGCACGCCATGCCAATCAGCACCACGAGGGCTGCTACTGCAGCTAGAACGTTTCCGGCCCGTATAGCCATTAACCCACGTACGCTATTGCTTCTATCTCTATCAGGAACTCAGGCCTTGCCAGTCGCGAGATGACCACCAGCGTGGACGTCGGCGGATTCTCGCCAAAATACCTCGCTCTAGCTTCTCGCACCGCATCGATGCAGTCAGGGTTCACGATGTACGTTGTTGTTTTCACCACGTCGCGCACGGAAGCCCCCGCGGATGCCAGAACGATTTGCAAATTCTGGTATATCTGTTCAGCCTGGGCTGCGGGGTTATCTACACCCACTATTGAGCCGTCCGGTGCCACCGGAACCTGACCGGAAATGTAAATTGTGTCTCCAGCCTTGACCACGTGGGAATACCCCGTTGGCGTGTGCATATTGGCGGGGTTCAAGTGTTGCTTTGGCATGGTGCTCCTCCTGAAAGCAGTGTTTTTCCGATGGCCCTGGTATTATAGCCGCAAGCTACCCCCGCGCAGGCAAACTATAGCTATGACCCGGAGGCATGGATTGGACATTGGCAAGCTTCCCGCAGATTTGCTAGGAAAGCTGTTGAGCACAGCAAGTTCGACTGACCCTCGTGTGTTGCTCGGGCCGCGTGTGGGCGCTGACGCTGCTGTGATTGATATGGGCGACACAGTGCTGGTTGCCAAGTCCGACCCCGTGACCTTTGCGACAGACCGCATTGGTTGGTACACCGTGCAGGTTAACGCCAACGACATCGCTTGCCTTGGCGCGACGCCGAAATGGTTCTTGGCCACGGTGCTGCTGCCGGAAGGTGCGCCCCCAGCGTTGGCTGAGGAAATATTCGGTCAGATTACCGATGCGTGTGCCGGGCTGGGCGTTGCCCTGGTGGGTGGGCACACGGAGATTACCTATGGACTGACGCGCGCTATCGTCTCCGGACACATGCTTGGCGAGGCGAAGAAAGAGGACGTTGTTTGGCCCGGCGGTGCCCGATCCGGCGATGCACTCCTGCTTACCAGAGGGTTTGCCATTGAGGGCACGGCGCTGTTGGCGCGCGAGGCCGTAGATGCCCTGCGTGCGGGTGGCATGATCGACTCCGAAGTTGCTGCAGCCGCTGCGTTGCTGGAGTCCCCCGGCATCAGCGTGGTGCGGGCGGCGCAGGTTGCTTGCTCTGTTGCTACGATTCACGCCATGCACGACCCCACGGAGGGCGGACTTGCTACAGGGCTCGCGGAAATGGCGTCGGCTGCTGAGGTGGGATTGGAAGTGGACGTAAGCGCGCTTCATGTATTGCCGGAGACCCAGGCGGTCTGTCGCGCTCTCAACCTTGAACCCCTTGGGTTGCTGGCTTCCGGGGCGTTGCTAATGGCGGTGGCTCTAAATGAAGTTGCTGGCGTTCAAGTTGCGTTAGACCAGGAGGATATTCCATCGCAGATTATCGGCCGCGTTACCGAGTCTGCTGACGGCCTTCGACTCCGCAATTCCGATGGCCTTGTTGATCTGCCGAGCTTCCCTCGCGACGAGCTTGCCCGATATATGAGCAAGTCGGACTGATGCGTTTTCTGACTCAAGGGAGACCACGCCCCACCGTATTCATGGTCTACGCTGGCCTAGCGTTGGGCGTCTCCGCTGTCTCTTCTTCTGCTGTCCTCATTCGACTTGCCGATGCGCCCTCACTGACCATCGCGGCATACAGGTTGGTGCTGGCTTCCATCGTCGTCGTCCCAATCGGTATCGCCACCGACTGGTCTGGACTGAGAGCGTTGACCGCTAAACAGTGGGGCTTGGCCGCCGTTTCCGCGGCTTGTCTGGCTGCACACTTCGCCTTCTGGATAACCTCGCTGGAACACACATCGGTTGCTAGCTCCGTCATCATCGTCACCGCCAACCCCATCCTGGTTGCCATCGGCGCAAGGTTGCTCTTGCGAGAGAGCGCATCGTTGTTGGTGATGATTGGCATTGGCATGGCGTTGGTGGGAGGACTTGTCATAACGGTGGGTGACTGGAATCTTGGAGACAGCAGACTCTACGGCGATTTCCTGGCGTTCCTTGGAGCTGTTGCAGTGGCTGGATACTACATTGCCGGGCGCAACCTGCGGGAGCGACTCAGCCTCTTTGGTTACGTGGCCCCAGTCTACGGCGGCGCGGCGGCGATACTGCTTGCTGTAGTGGTTGTCACCGGCACGCCTATGACCGGCTTTACGCTGGAGACCTATGGCTATCTTACACTCACTGGCGTGGTTCCCCAGCTTGTTGGGCACACCTCTCTGAACTGGTCGCTGGGCTACCTACCTGCCACCCTGGTGGCCACTGCAGTGATGGCTGAGCCCGTGAGCGCTACGCTTCTGGCGTGGGTAGTTTTGGACGAAGCACCGGCTGTTGCAACGGTTGCTGGAGGCGCGCTTGTCCTGTCTGGCGTGTTTGTTGCGTTGCGAGGTCGGTAGCTTCACCTTGTATTGGGCCTATTGGCGATGCTAGAATGACCATGCAAGTCACGCCAGTGTCCTGGTTTCTTGTTCCCCGGTAGCTCAGCGGTAGAGCAATCGACTGTTAATCGATTTGTCGTAGGTTCGATCCCTACCCGGGGAGCCAAACACCTCTTCCTTGCCTTGACATTCGAGGCCTCTGGAGACAATCTTCTTGACTACGTTTTTTCCGTGCATATTTTTGGAAACCCCAATGCCCTTAATTCTCTATGCCTAGGCTTATACTAGAACCATGTTTTTTACTGTGACCGAAGATGCTCTTGAAGACCTGCTGAAAGGCCGAAGGCGCGAGGAGCACCCGGCTGACAAGGTGATGCGTGTGGTCTGGGAGAATGACGACTACGCCTTCAAGCTGGACACCCCTGAGTTCGATGACCTGATATTCACCCAAGACGGACAGCAGGTACTCCTGGTCAGTCTTGATATGAACGAAATGCTCGGCGATATGAAAATGGACTTGGTGAACCGGGACGGGAAGAACCACTTCGTCATGGTGCATGTGGATTAACGTGCTGCTTGAAATTTGCCAAGCATGAAACCATGGCGCCAGAATTGATATGTCATGTCTGACCCACTAATCCTCACAGCCCTGCTGGCCGCTGTATTCTTTGCGGGTATGACTCAGGGCACTACTGGCTTCGGGTTTGCGCTTGTGGCCGTCCCCCCCATGACTATCCTAGTTGAGCCACAGATAGTGGTGCCGGCGTTAGCCTTGCAAACGTTGATGACCAGTGCGCTTATACTTCTGCATGCTCGCCAGCACCTGCGGGTACGCCGAATGTGGCTGCTGCCGCTCTCTGGTGTGGTTGGTCTCCCCGTGGGAACAGCGATCCTTGTGGTTCTGGATGCATCACTCCTGAGAGTTCTCATAGGCGCTGTGGTGGTGGTTGCTGCTGTTGCTATGATGGCAGGCTTCAGGACGACACTACGCAATGAGCTTGCGGCATCCGTGCCTGTGGGGTTTGCCAGCGGAACGTTAGGCGCAAGCACTGGGCTATCCGGGCCCCCGGTCATTTTCTTCTACACAAACCAGAGCTTGGATATCCGAGAGTTCCGGGCGAACCTTGTGGCTCACTTCTTAATCATGAACATCGTCACCATCCCCATCTACGTCATAAGCGGGCTCTTCACCGGCGAGACACTGCTGCTTAGTGCTCAGCTTCTGCCAGCGACGTTGGTGGGCGTCACGAGTGGCATCGTTATCAATAGGTGGGTTAAAGAGGCGTTGTTTCGTCGCATTGCCCTGGGGTTAATCCTGGCCTCTGGTGTCATTTCAGTGGCGTCTGGAATTGTTGAGCTGTAGCGTCTGCTGCCAAGTCCCGGAGGTAATGCCAGTGCGTACCTCCAGGTTGATGGGAACCAAAATCTGGCAAAGGCGTCGCATACTGCGGAAGGTAACTTCAATGGAGGAAAGAATGGACTGGGGAGTGGTTGTCTGGATTGCCTTAGGTGTCGTAGGTTCTGGGTTGGTTGCTGGAGGAGGCGTGGCCTATCGTAGAAGCACCAAGACGGGAATTAGAGCCTTGTCCGCTGCTCTCATCGCTATGGGACTTGCCATGTGGGCCGTTATCGGGTTCACCGTTCCTGCTTCCACATCATCTAACGGAGGGGAGTCGCCAGCCCCGGTTGTAGCCACTGATGTCATATCGTCCGGGACGTACGAGCCCTTCACCCAGGAGAGGGTGGCGGCGCTCCTGAACACGGACGATATAAACATGATTGCAGGTGGTGGTCATACTCTGGCCGTGGAGTTCCGTGATGGGAAGGAGATGGCAATCAACGTGGATGCGTCCCAGGTCAGCGAGCTAGGGATTGAGAGCTGGTTCACAGCGGGGTTCCAGTCATCGGACCCCATCCGAGGCATTACGTTCAGCGTGATGGATTTCAATTCATCCCAATCGGCCCAGAAGCACTTTGACAATGTGATTGGTGAGACCCCGGGCTTGATATTTATGAAGCCGCCAATTGGGGACACCTCCGCCAATGTTGTGTTCAACGGCCAGGGCCTTGGCAGCATAATGATGTACCGCACGGGTGACCTCTTCGTGTCTCTCCATACAGCGCAAGTCTTTGGTATAGAACCGATTATGCCTGTAGAAGGGCTTGGGACCTTGGCTCAGCTTGTCCTGACACGGATGCAGCAGGAATCGTAATTACGGCACTGAATGTCGATTGTGGAGTTAGCCTAGAAGTTCTTTTAACGCTGGATCAGAGGCTAATGGGAGACAGCGCAGATTTGGAAGTCTGCTCATAGATAACCGCTAGGCCATTTGGGTGCAGGGCATCACCCTGCCTTGACACCACGTCTCCACTGATGTCCAATCCCCTCAACTCGGATTGCTAATAAGGAGGGCTGCTATGCCACTCGCCCAAGTGAATGGGATTGATATGTACTATGAGACGATGGGCGAAGGCCCACCGTTGGTGCTTGCTCACGGTGTTGGCGGCAACCATGCCATCTGGTGGCAGCAGACGAAGTATTTTTCCCAGTGGTATCAGGTAATAACCTTTGACCACCGTGGCTTTGCTCTGACCAATGACGTGGATGGCGGGCCTGGTCGCGTCGCCTTTGTCGACGACCTTGAGGGGCTGCTCGACTTCTTGAAGCTGGACAAAGTAACACTCATCGCGCAGTCGATGGGCGGACGTACCTGCCTCGGCTTTGCAGTGAAGAGCCCTGAGCGCGTGAATGCCCTGGTCATGGCGGCAACTACTGGCTTCTTTGAGGCCAGTGGCGCGCTGGCGGCACAGCAGGAAGCTACGCGGAAAGCCACCGATAGCCTCTCGCAAGCAGAGCGAGTGCTCTCCCCCAGCTACCGCGCGAGCGACCCCGTGGGCACGGAACTCTATTTGAAGATCAGTGGCTTCAACGCCTCAACCCAGGCAAGGCTTGGCGGGGCCACTATGGCAGCGGTGTCTGGCCCCAGCACGGCAGCCCTGACGGAGGCAGACCTCGCGCGAGTGACTATGCCTGTACGCTTTATCGGTGGAGAGGACGATGTCCTTCAACCCCCTGCGGTCTTGGATTTAGCGTGCAAGCTCTTCCCCAACGCGTCCCTGATACAGGTTCCCCAGTGCGGCCATTCCATGTACTTTGAGAAGCCAGACGTCTTCAATTTTCTGGTGCATCGGTTCCTTAAGGACTGCGGCATCGGAGGGACTGCGGACTAATCTGCGCAGGGTGAATGCCAGTGCTGGAAAGCGGATGAGATCAACACGTAACCACTGTGTAGGGACAAAAAATGAAGAACGTTGACTTTATCGCCCAGACGTTAGAGAAGGCCGGAGTCAAGTGGGTCTTTGGTGTGCCCAGTGGCCCTGTCCTGCCTCTCATAAACGCCCTTGAGAAGACCTCGATTGCATATGTGCTGACCGCTAACGAAACCTCTGCGGGCTTCATGGCCACGGCCATTGGGAGTTTGACGGGCATCCCCGGCGTTTGCCTCTCCACCCTGGGGCCTGGAGCTACCAACTTGGCCACTGGCGTTGGCTGTGCATGGCTGGACGGCGCGCCTGTTATCGCCATTACGTGCAACGTGCCTACACCCTGGCTTGAACGACGCATCCAGATGCGCATTGATCACCATGCCCTCTATGCACCAATAACCAAAGCCTCTCTGGGCCTACGTGCTGACAACGTAGCAGCCAGCCTCGCTCAGGCCCTTGCCACCGCTTGCGCTGAACCGCCGGGCCCGGTACACCTTGACCTGCCTGAGGATGTTGGCAATGCAGAGCCAGTTATTTCCACCTCCACCACCCCGGCTGGTATGAAAGAGACTAAAGGCGTGACCGAAGCGGTTGCTGTAGTGACGTCCGCGTTGGCTAAAAGCCGTCGTCCGTTGCTGATGACCGGCCTGGGGTTCACCCGTAGTGCCGCCACAGATGCGTTGCTTGCCTTTGCTGAGCGACAGCACATTCCCTTCATTTCCACCATGCACGCCAAGGGTTGGCTGCCAGAGACCCACCCAAACTGGGCTGGGGTGCTCGGGCGGGCGCGACGTACTAACGTCCAGAGGTTCATCAATGAAGCTGACCTGGTGATTGCCGTTGGCTATGACCCCATTGAGATTAACTATGAGGAGTGGGTGGGAGACACTCCCATCATCCATATTGCCACAGAAATGGCGGATGTCGATTCGAGTGCCCACATGCTCTTCAATGCGGCCAGCGATATGGATGCAGTCGTGCGCTCCATTGCTGAGTTGCCAGCCGCCACCAATGACTGGTCGACGGAGGCATGGGCTATCCATCGCGCCGAGCTTGACCGTGCCCTGCGACCTGAGACGGCGGGGTTAAGCGCACATCGTGTGCTGGACGCGCTGCGTGAACGCCTCCCTGCTGATGGAGTGCTGGCCTACGATGTTGGCGCGCACACCCACCAGATTGCTACCCAGTGGCGCACGGACTTCCCACGTACCTGCATATCTACCAACGGCTGGTCGTCTATGGGCTACGGCATCCCCGGTGCCATCGCAGCCAAGCTGGTGCACCCCGATAAAGCAGTGGTTGGCGTAGTGGGTGATGGCTGCTTTCAGATGACGGTGGGAGAGCTGAACGTTGCTCGTCGCTTAAACCTGCACCTGCCCATCATCGTCCTGAACGATGGTTGGCTGGGCCTCATCAAGCTCAAGCAGCAGGGCAAAGGGTTTGGACTTGATGGCGCGTTTCTGGGCAATCCTCCAACCTCGCCGCCAGACTACTTTGGTGTTCCCTGCCGCGCCGTCACGGACGAGGCTTCGCTTCAAGATGCCCTTGAATGGGGCATGGGATTGGATGGCCCCAGTGTGATTGAAGTCTTCATAGACCCGGAATCCTATACGTCTACCGTCTACGATTAGCGGGCGATTCCCTCTATGGTATTGCTTCACCCTTCAGCCGGTTAGTGTGAATATAGGGGCCACTTGGCCCGCACCTCAAGGCCTTTTTACCCTATTTACCATCACGTAACTCGTCTAATCTCCCTCCATGGCATTCTTTAGGCAGTAGACCCAAACTCTTACGTAGTTCTTGGTATTGTCGCTAAAAGGGCGTAGTCAAAGGAGGAAGACATGGCAAAGATTGTATTGGGGATAAGAACATCTCACAGCCCACAGTTGAGCGTACCTGGAGATTTGTGGGACATCTACGCGAAACGCGATAAGCGTAACCCGGGTCTCTATCGTATTCCCGATGGCAAGCATGTTTCCTACGAAGAGCTCATGGATGAGCCTCATCCCGGCATTGAGAAACAGCTGACTTCAGAGGTCTTTCAGTCTCGCCACGAGGCCAACCAGGCTGGCATCAGCAAGCTGGCAGAAGTGATGGAAAAGGCAAACCCTGATGTCATTGTGATGTTTGGCGATGATCAGTCAGAGGTCTTTGCACCGGACTTCATGCCCGCCATGTGCGTTTTCTGGGGTGATACGGTGTCCTTATCTCGTCGTAGCTTTGGCGACAGTGACGCTTTCCCCCGCAATGCCGTGGATTACCCCCTCAGGGAGGGCAGCATCAAAGTAGTAATAGCGGAGAAGTTCCAACAGCCCTGCAAAGAGCGCGGTGAGGAGAAACCCTGCCCATACAAATCTGCATCCATATCATCATATTAGTGTGCGCATGCTAGCATATTTATATGGAGTCAGTTTTGCGATACTAGCGCAGGTTGACCAATTGTGGTATTGTAACTACGTGGTGGTCCGATCCCAATGACGAGTGGCTTACGAAAGTAACCTTACCTCAATGCATCGGTGACCGGTCCCGTGGTTATTCTTTTAGGAAAGGAGGTCACCGATGGCTTTTGAGGATAAGACGCTTACTTGTGTAGAGTGTGGAGCAGATTTCACATTCGAAGCTGGCGAGCAAGAGTATTTTGCACAAAAGGGTTTCACAAACGAGCCCCGACGCTGCCCCACCTGCCGCTCGGCACGTCGTGCCGCTAGTGGTGGTGGCGGTTACGATCGCGGCCCGCGTCAGATGTACCCGGCTGTATGCGCCCAGTGTGGACAGGATACCCAAGTACCCTTCCTGCCCCGCGGCGACCGTCCTGTCTACTGTAGCGATTGCTTCAGTCAGCAGGCCGGCGGGCGACGGTAAATTAGTTAACTAACTAACCGCGCTTAAACAGAAAGAGGCGGTCCCGGAAACGGGACCGCCTCTTTCTGTTTAAGCGCTTATTCCTACCGTTGTCATTCTGAGAAAGTGCCGGCTATTAGGGCAACCGAAGAATCCGATGCCGCTGGGCATGAACTTCCAGCACTAAGCGGCAGCCCCATGTGTAAACGTCAGGGCCTTGTCCATCATGAACCTTTACCCTTCTAGGATAAGGGAACCTTTGTCACCTCATGGGCCTGAAGCGCGGGAAGCACTTCTGCGCCAAACCTGCGTAGCTGCTCCATGAACATATCGTTTGGCATTGCTCCTCGGTTGAAGCTGATGAGCAACGTATTTGCCCCCACCTCGTCTGCTGAGGCAATCAACCGGTCACGCACCTCTGCTGCTGGTCCCCATGCCAAATTCTCGTTACGCTCCACGTCCGCTATTGTCATGTTCCGGTAGCCCTCGCGGTTTCCGGACATAAACACTCGGTTTTCGGGGCGTACGTAGTCGTAAGCGTTGGAGTTGATATAACCCTGCTGCTCCTGAAGCGATGCCTCAGTGATGTTGCCGTGGCTGAACAGCGTCTGGCTGAAGTACAGCGAGTATGGCCCTGCCTGCTTCACTGCTTCTGCCCTGGAGTCTGCCACAAAAGCGTTGGCTGGCAGTATGAGGTGATCCGGCGTGATTTGGTGGCCGTTCTCCCTGAGGCACTGGGCATAGTAGTTGACAATGTCCTGCCGCACGCCAAGGTGTGGCACCAAACCGGGGGTGATGGGGACGTTCTCTCTCCCTGCCCACTGAATGCTCTCCTTGCTGCCCGTCACCGGTAGCCAGACCGGAGGACGAGGTTGCTGGTATGGTCGAGGCCAGATAGCCACGTCTTTGTAAGTCCAGAACTTCCCCTCGTAGGAGAAGACCTCCTCAGTCCACGCTCGTTTGATGATTTCCCACGACTCCTCGAATCGCCCCCGAGAGTCCTTCATTGGTACCTGGAACACGTTGTGCTCCCGCGGAATGCCTCGAGCGAAACCCGATATCAGCCGACCCTCTGACAGGCAGTCCACCATTGCCAATTCCTCTGCCAACCGCAAAGGGTCATGGATGGGAAGCAGGTTGCCATATACCAGCAGCTTCAACCACTTGGTGCGTTGTGCTGCCGCCGCAACCATGATGTTTGGCGAATTCATCAGCCCGTAGGGAGATGTATGGTGTTCGTTGAATCCAATGCCGTCATAGCCCAGTTCGTCCATCAGCGTCCACGCTTGCAGGTGTTCCTCATACGTGCGCGCAGCAACCTTGGGGTTGAAGTGTTTCTTTGGCAACGGCCAAGGTAGCTCCGTTCCTTCTCGCAGGTGGCCCAGGTGCTCTCCGTAGGGTAAGAGGTCAAACGCAAAGACTTTCATGGTAATGCTCCTTTGCAGCGTAGGCAGCCACGGGCAGCGCGGCACAAAGAGAATAGTGACAGTACGGGTAGACTAGGGAGCCAGCCGCTCAGCGTCAAGGGTTTTGTGGCCCCACAACAAGGAAGCCCGCCCCACCGTAGCGAGACGGGCTTCCTCTCCTGACTAAACTATTATCCGCTTGCGGGGTGATCGCTAGAGAGCCGCTTCGCCTCGCTCGTTGGTGCGGACCCGTGCCAGGTCCAGCATTGCTGTGACAAATATCTTGCCATCACCAATCTCGCCCTCGCCGGGGCTCTTGGACGCCTCAATAATCGCAGTGATGACCTTTTCCTTCATACCGTCTTCCACAACGGTGCGGATGCAGGTCTTTTGAACTGCGGATCGTGTAGAGGTCTGCCCTGCGCGGCCTACGAATACTTCGACTCCGGCCTGGCGCCCCTGTCCCGTCACGTTGTAGTAGTAGAACCCTGGAACGCCAACTTCTTCAAGGGCAAGTGTGACAGAACTGACGCGCTCTGGCCTGACCACTGCTTCAATGCATATCATGTAGTATCTCTCCTCTTCTCAGATTTCCCCTGCCCTTACTGTATCAGGGCAGAAATTTGATTACTTTTAGTCGGCGCCGTCGCTCACGTATGCGCGCTCGCCGTGGGATGCCAGGTCAAGGCCCTGATCCTCATCACCTTCAGCGACCCTTAAGCCCAGGCCCGGAATAACATCCAGTACCTTCAGGATGATAGCCGTTGCTACCAATGAGTAACCCAGGGTGGCGCCGATGGCTGTGAACTGGGTTAACATAATCCCGCTGTTGCCTTCGATGAGGCCGTCCGTGCCACCGATGACGCCTACTGCGAAGATACCAGTTGCAATGGCGCCCCAGAGACCACCTATGCCGTGGACTGCGACGACTTCCAAAGCATCGTCAAACTTGAGCTTGGCACGTAGCAGGACTGCGCTGTAGCAGAGTACTCCTGCGCCGAAGCCGATTGCGATAGCCCCCATGACTCCCACGAAACCGGAAGCCGGGGTGATGGCTACCAATCCCGCTACTGCACCGGATGCTACGCCGATGGCGCTCATGCGTCCGGTCTGTATCTGGGAGATGACCCCCCATGTCAGCGCCGCGGTAGCAGCCGCAATGTTAGTTACTAAGAATGCGTTCACTGCAGTCTCGTTGGCTGCCAGACCTGATCCGGCGTTGAACCCAAACCAACCGAACCACAGGATGGATGCACCAAGAATCACGTACGGTACGTTGTGCGGTTCAGAAGCTGCGTTCTTGCGCTTACCTATCATTACCGCTGCGACGAGTGCTGCGATACCCGCGTTGATGTGAACCACTGTGCCGCCGGCAAAGTCCAGGGCACCCTTCTCAAAGAGCCAACCATCGCCAGCCCATACCCAGTGTGCTATTGGTACGTACACCAGGGTGATCCACAATACTAGGAAGACCAGGTACGTGGTGAACTTGAACCGTTCCACGATTGCGCCGGTAATCAGCGCGGGAGTGATGATGGCGAACATCATCTGGAAGACTACGAAGAGCAACTCATCGCCATCATTCATCACGTCCAACCCGTTCAGGCCGAGGTGGCTGAAGTCGCCGATAAATTTACCGCCTTCGCCAAATGCCAGGCTGTATCCCCAGAGCACCCAGACTAGGCTGACAACTGCCATGGCTATGAAACTGTACATGATGGTGCTGACTACATTCCGTGAACGCACCAGACCACCGTAGAAAAACGCCAGACCTGGCGTCATGAACAAGACCAGTGCTGAAGCTGCCAGCATCCAAGCTGTATTGCCGCTATCCATGAACTCCTCCGTTCTGTGATGGGCATTCCATCGAATTTCGAACGAATTCTATGTTGAACCAGAGGTGTTTCAGAGGTATTACACAAATGTTACGAAGTTGTTACGCATGGTTCAGGCGGAACTAAAGAGGGGACTAAAGCTGGGAGTAGGCCAAAGCAGAGGTGACTGATTTAGCTAACGAACGTGTCAGTCAACAAACGATAGCGACGGCCCAAGGGATATGAGCGCATAAGAGACCAGGCCCAAAACTGCCACAACCGCAATCAAGAAAGGTATGACCCACCACTCAAGTTTTGTCCCCGAGGGATTACCCCGGGGATGGGATGAGGATAGATGAGCTACCAAAGGGCCTTCAAAATCCTTGTGACATATACCGCAGTGTTCCAACGTTAGTCCCCCTGACCAGATGGCTTTGAGTCTAACCTAACTCAGGTAGATTGATGTCCCACTTGGCACCAAGTTTGAACGTGAGGAATATCAGCGGAGGAACCCCGACAATCAGGAAAGGCAGCCCCCACCACTCACCGTAGCTGAAGCCGTAGATCAGTGGCACCACCATACACGCTACACCGGAAACCATGATGGCGAACCATGTCACGTATTGGGCGACACGTTGGAGCAGAGGCTTCGTGCTCAGATAGTATCATGAGTGCTATGCAGCTTGGGTAACCGCAGGGCTTGCACCTTCTGGCTTGATGGTCAGGACGCCACAGCTTCAATAAGGCTTAAATATTCATCTGTTTCAACCTGATGAACTACGCCTATTTGATCCAAATCATCCATGAGCTCAAGGGAGGCAACATATTGTTGGGCTCCTGCATGATCCCACTTCAGTAAAATCATCACTTTTGCAGAATCCGTGTTGTCATGAAAGGTCATGCCGCCTTTGCACCCCAGCACCTACCGTTCCAAAGCACGCTTTTCAAATCAAGCCTTCCACCCGATAAAATTGCTCGTTCGTAACCGTACTAGCAGATAGTTAGCCACCGTGCCCCCAGTGCTTGGTGTTTTCTGGCTACATGATAGTGAGCAAGCGGCAAGAACAAAAAAATTAGGGTGAGAGTTCAGTGTGAATTCAAAGAAAATGAGAATAGTGAGTGGGTATAGTGCATTGAGCTAACAAAAATAGGTCAGCCTTTATGGTCTTGGGGTGCTACTGTGTCGCGAACCAGAAAATCCAGCTAACGGCAGCCAGGCCAATGAGGCCAAGCACCAGCTTTCCGGAGAACTTTGTTCGTTTGGGTGGCCGTGATGACATGGTATTAACCTATCGCTATGGCTGGCGAAGTTCAAGGTGATTCGCGGAACGAGACGGTCACGAGCTTGGGTGCAGGGTTAGCCCTGCTAGGGATATAGGTCCAGGACTAGTCCTGGCTTAAAGCCGCAAATCGGCGGAGTATTGGACTCGCACAACATGGCTTTCGTTGGATTCTTTGGCGTGGCGATTGCCAACCAGAACCTGAAAAGCGTCTGCTGCTTCTTCCAGTTCCTTCCCTTTAAGGTCAACCTCCTTGGTCAACTCAAAGGTGCACTGGATACACCAGGCTTGTAACGTCCGCATGGGGCTCCTCATAAACTAACGTCTTATATGCAGGATAGCACGATACCGCGTGATACTACGCAATGACCTCACGGTTTCGTCGCTTGAAGAATCGTTGCAGTGCCACTGCCGCCCATATCGCCTCGATGACCGTGATGGGATAGACCTCAGACAGTCCGCTGTAGAGCGATGTACCCGCAGACGCCAGCACAAACACCAGCACATACCATCGTGAGCGCGGCTCCAGCCAGTACGATGCCATCATAATCGCCACCATAATTGAGCCAAACACCGTCAACATTGTAAATCCCCCTCTAATGGAGTCATTGTAGGGGATAACAATGAAGGTGTTATAAAATCCTAGGTGCTGACTCCTTGAGTAACCGTAGGGATGTAGGTCAATGGCAGCGCCCTTGCAGAAATGTAGGTCCAGGACTAGTCCGGATAGCTAGACTCCGGGGCTGCACACTGGTTGACATAGGTAAGTCTGGATAGGTACCATGCCCCCTAACGAATTTCCCTCGCAGGCGCGTACGCTCTTCGTTTCCTAAACATGCCAGAGGCCTTGGGGGGATTCGTGCTCCATAACCATAGTCATAATTTGTTTTCGGAAACTGTTGGAATCAAGGGAGGATGCCATTGCGCCCTATTGAGTATGTAGCGGCAAAAACCGTACAAGAAGCCGTGACGTCCCTAGCAGAGAAAGGTGATGCTGCACGGCCCCTCGCGGGCGGTACAGACCTTATCGTTCAACTGCGAGGCGGCAGACGTATTATCGACCGTGTGGTCGACCTAAAAGCCATACCTGAGATGAACGAGCTTACCTATAACGCCCAGACCGGACTGCGCATCGGCGCGGCGGTTCCTTGCTATCGGGTCTATAGTAATGCCGATGTGGCCCGGGCCTACCCCGGCCTTGTTGATGCTGCATCACTGGTAGGCGGCATCCAGATTCAAGGGCGAGGCTCCATTGGCGGGAACCTGTGCAACGCCGCCCCAAGCGGTGACACCATCCCCGCCCTCATCGCCCACAGCGCGGTAGCAGAGATTACTGGCCCAGGCGGCAACCGTGAAGTCTCCGTAGAGGAGTTCTGCACCGCCCCAGGCCGCACGGTTCTTCAGGCTGGCGAGATTTTGGTGGCGATCCGACTCCCCGCCCCAGCTGCGAACTTCGGTGCGTGCTACATGCGGTTTATCCCACGGAATGAAATGGACATCGCCGTTGTCGGTGTCGGGGCCTCAGTGGTCTTGAACGGCAACACGGTTACTGCGTGCCGCATAGCGCTGGCTTCTGTTGCGCCAACGCCTGTGTACGCAACGGCAGCGGGCGCTGCCCTTGTTGGCAAAGAAGCCACTGAAGATAACATGAACGCAGCGGCGGAGGCGGCCCAGGCCGCAGCCACACCCATCTCAGATATGCGCGGCACGGCCGAGTACCGCACGCACCTCATTGGCGTGCTCACTCGCAGGGCGCTACGAATTGCAATCCAGCGCGCGAAGGAGGCCTAAAGATGGCTATAAGCAAGACCCACGTACGAACGACACTTAACGGAGAGGCCACGGAGTATCTCTGTGAGCCGAACCAGAGCCTGCTAGAAGTCCTTAGGGACGTCCTGCTCCTGACAGGAACCAAAGAGGGTTGCAACGATGGCAACTGCGGCGCGTGTACCGTCAATATGGACGGACGCATCGTGGACTCCTGCCTTGTCCTAGGCGTTGAGGCAGAAGGCTGCAAGCTCATGACCATTGAAGGTGTAGCCACCCCGGAGGGCCTGCACCCTATTCAGCAAGCGTTTCTGGAAAACGCTGCACTCCAGTGCGGCATCTGCACCCCGGGGTTCATTGTTGCTACCAAGGCATTGCTGGAGAAGGAGCCTAGTCCAACCGAGGCAAGGATTCGCCATTGGCTGGCCGGCAACCTCTGCCGATGCACGGGCTACGATAAAATCGTCAAGGCTGTTGTGGATGCGGCGAACACCATGGGGGGGAAGAAGTAATGACGACAGTAGGCGATAAGAAATACAAGATCATTGGCACACGTCCGATCCGTCACGATGGTGCTGATAAAGTTACAGGCCGGGCGGTTTACGGCATTGACTACCACATGACCGGCATGCTCTGGGGCAAGATACTTCGCAGCCCCCACGCCCACGCAAACATTCGGGGTATAGATGCCAGGAAGGCTCTTGCTCTGCCAGGTGTCCATGCCGTTGTAACCGGACAAGACCTTCCGGTTGCAGCAGACAGGGAAGTTGAGGCCGGTGAGACCTCCCTCAACTATATGCACTTGAGCGATAACGTTTTGGCAGGCAAGAAAGTACTCTACAAGGGCCATGCAGTTGCGGCAGTGGCTGCTGATTCCGCCCACATTGCGGAAGAGGCTCTTGCCCTTATTGAAGTTGACTATGAGGTGTTGACGCCGGTGTTGGATGGCCGGGAAGCCATGAAGGCGGACTCAACCCTCATACATCCAGAGCAGACCATTAAGGCGCTGGCTTTCCGGTTTGACCCTGGTACGGACACCGGGGTCAAGAGCAACATTGCTGGTCGATCTGTCCTCAAACTCGGTGACATCGATGCCGGGTTCAAGGAAGCTGACGTAGTTGTTGAACGAGAGTTCTCCACCAGCTGGGTTCACCAGGGCTACATTGAGGCCCAGAATGCCACAGCCCTCTGGAGCAGCGACGGTACCCTTACTGTTTGGAACAGCAGCCAGGGCACTTTCAACCAACGTCAGCTTTTGGCTGAGATTCTGAAGCAGCCGGTCTCCATGATTAAGATGGTTCCCCAGGAGATTGGTGGGGGGTTCGGCGGCAAGATTCCCGTATATCTGGAAGTTCCTGCCGCCATGCTTTCCAAGAAGACTGGCCGTCCGGTGAAGATTAACATGACTCGCACAGAGGTCTTTGAGGGCACTGGCCCCGCCTCTGGCACGGAATCCAGGGTCAAGATGGGCGCAACCAAAGATGGGAAGATCACTGCGGCCTATGCAGAGCTTGTTTATGAAGCCGGCGCGTTTCCTGGTTCTGCCGTAGGCGCTGGAGCCCAGGGCATGTTTACCTCCTACAAGATAGATAACGTACTGATTGATGGCTATGACGTGGTTGTGAATAAGCCGAAGTCAGCTGCCTACCGTTCCCCAGGCACTCCCCAGGCCTGCTTCGCTTCTGAAAGCGTGATGGATGAGTTGGCAGAGCAGCTGGGAATGGATCCACTGGAGCTCCGCATTAAGAATGCTGCTGGAGAGGGTGACCGGCGTGCTGATGGCGTCCAGCATCCCTCTATGGGCAATCTGGAGTGCATGGAACGACTCATGGCCAGTGACCACTACAAGTCTGACCTTGGCGGCCCAAACCGTGGCCGTGGCGTCGCTTCGGGTTACTGGGGCAACGCGGGCATGCCTGCTAGCTGCTCAATCTCCATCAACCCGGACGGCACCGTTGGCTTGGCAGAGGGCTCTCCCGACATCGGCGGCTCCAGAGTCGCCATCGCAATGATGGCTGCGGAGGCATTGGGCATCGCAGCGGAGGACGTCCACCCCAGCATCAAGGACACGGACTCCATTGGCTACAACGGCCTGACCGCTGGCAGCAGCACTACCCTTCGTAACGGCTGGGCGGTCTTTGAAGTGACCAACCAGGCCATCGCTTTGATGACAACTCGGGCTGCCCGACTCTGGGAGACGGAACCCGATAACGTGGGCTTTGCTGACGGCGTATTTTTCTCCAAGGCTGAGAAGGAATTGAAACTTACGTTCAAGCAATTGGCTGGCAAGCTGATGGAGACCGGTGGCCCCATATCTGTGGCTGCTTCGGTAGCTCCAAGAGGCGCTGGCCCGTCCTTCACCACCCACCTTGTTGATGTAGAGGTTGACCCGGAGACGGGCAAGGTGGATATACTTCGGTACACAGCGGCACAGGACGTTGGTACCATGATTCACCCCAGCTATGTGGAGGGTCAGGTTCAGGGCGGTGTTGCCCAGGGTATTGGCTGGGCTCTCAATGAAGAGTATTTCTTCGATGATAAGGGTCGAATGCTTAATTCCAGCTACCTAGATTACCGAGTTCCCACCATGCTTGATCTTCCGGCACTTGAGACCATCCTTGTGGAGCATGCCAATCCGGACCATCCCTTTGGTGTCCGTGGCGTGGCTGAAATATCTGTGGTGCCACCAATGGGTGCGATATCTAATGCAATCTACAATGCGGTGGGCGTACGGATGCGTAACCTGCCCATGGCCCCTCACAAGATTGTGAAGGCTCTCTCAGAGAAGAACGGATCTAAGTAAACACATGGCGACAGTTTGGATTCCCAGCCCGTACCGAGATTTGGCAGGCGGAGAGCAGACAGCCGTTGTTGCCGGAGCCTCGGTGCGGCAGGTCACGCGGAACCTGGATACGGCGTTTCCTGGCTTTTGGGAGCGATTGGTGGACGAGGAGACTGACCGCATCCGTGCGGGTATCTCGGTGGTTATCAACGGCATTGTGGTGGGCACTGCCCTCCATGAGCCTGTCGGGGAGAACGATGAGGTTCACTATCTCCCTGCCATCGGCGGCGGGCAGCCTTAGGCTGCTTCTCGCTCCTGCGGTTACCTAAGAGTATAGATAGGACAATAGAGAAAGCCCCTGAACATTCAGGGGCCTTCTTGTTTTCTTTGCTGCCATTCCCCTTATCGGGAGGTAAACATAGTCCTGGGGTAACCGCAGAATTATAGGTAGAGGACTAGTCCTCTTAGACGCCCATCCAGTGCTTACCCTGTGCTAGGCCCTTGATGTAGGCAGCCTGTCCTGCGTGTTGGGTGTTGTCGCTGATGATGCTGGCTAGCCGAACCCCGACAGTGGGTAGGGGCGTGTACTGTGGCTCGTCCAATTCCCTGTCCAGATCTGCTGCTGACATTGGGCTGAGGACTTCCTTGGTTCGCTCATACACAGCGTCGTGATAGGCTTGCAGCGTTTCCGCGTCCGGGCGAATCTTGGCCACGTCTTCCGGTGTGTGACCCGTGCCCGTGTTCTTCACGTCAGCTTCCATACCAAACTTCGCATGCCAGCCGTCTGCCGTCCAGAGTTGTTCTTTGCCTGCCATGTCAGACATGTGATGATCCTGCACCCTGCTCAGGTGCCAGATGACCCACGCTGTGGAGTTGGCGCTCTCCGCTGGGCGGTAGTACAACTGCTCCGGCGTCATGCCGTCCAGTACGCGCCGAATGGCGTTCTGAACACGTCCTAAGGCATCGATAACGATTACATTGCCGTCCATGAAAAGCCTCCGGAAATAGATAGGCCCACTGCGGAGCCATGCTGTAAGCATCAGGAAGTGTAGAGGTCTGATAGGTATGCTGTCAAACCCGGAGAGAGGTGCGTTAGGTGGTGGTTAAGGTGGATGATTTAGCTTGAACGGCTTCTTGCACCAGGTCGTTCCACTGGGACTGCTCCATCGCTGGACTCACCATCGCTGATAAGTCGGTGCACCACTGCTTCAACTCTTGTAGGAACGCGGGTTCGTTCTCCAATCGCGTCAACACCCTGGCAAGGTCGTGTTCGTCCCCGGTCTCGTAGTAACCGGGGTAATCCTCGCCAAGCATGCCTACGGAGCCAGCGATGCGCGACGATATGACGGGAATCCCGTCTGCCAGTGCCTCAGAGACCACGTTTGCGCCACCCTCGGCTAGAGACGTCAGCACCATCGCCTGACTCTTGGCCATCACGCGACGTGCCTTCCACCGTGGCATTTCACCCAGCCATCGATAACGAGGATTGCTTGCTGTTTCCGCCCTTGCTGTCACTTCCATCTCGCTGTTCATGGCCCCACCTACTTGAATCACCTGTAGCTGTGACGATTCAGGAAGTAACCGAGCCGCAAGGGCCGTTCGCATTGGATCCTTTACGGGCCGGAGATGGCCTATGACAGATACGTTGAACATTTTCCCTGATGGTTGGTGGCCTCCGGGAGTTTGTCGAGCTGACTGAAAGATCGACCGTGCTTTGTCACGGACATGAATGGGTAACTCGTTCATGCCTAGGGGTTGGAGCATCATCATGCGTGTCGCCAGCTCCAGGGAACGCTGTGCCTCTGACTTCTCATGGATGTCCTGGTAAAGGTCCGTGCCCGTCAGAGCTAAGACGATGGGTAGTTCTGGGTGGAGCTTGCTGAACAACTCAACGGAATCTGCGCTACGCCAGGCGTGGAGCGCCAGCAGCAAGTCGCAGTTTGCGCCCTTGTACGTCTCCTCTATGACAACGCGGTGGCCCAACGACTTCAGGATGCGCGACCAGCGTAACGCTGAGGTCATGTTGCCGTGACGTGATGCCCTTGGCACCGGACAGATAAGTCTGATGTTCATGGTTGTGTAAGTACACTACTCCCGTTTGATTACTTACCTAGAGTGCGCAGGTTCTGAACCCTGCTAGTACGTCCCTGCGGTCTGGCGGAAAAAAATTCCTCCACGTGTTACGGATGAGCCGTGACCGTGTGGCCCACGCTCCCCCGCGGAGCACCTTGCGCGTCCAGAACCACGGCGCTGAGTATTCCTTGTATGGGTCAATGATGAACCCAGGGTACGGGCCAAAGGCATCGCTGCACCACTCCCACACGTTGCCCATCATCTGACGGCAGCCGAACGCGCTGTCACCCGCGCCGAGGGCTCGCACATCAACGCACCCAAGGGCCATAGAGTCCATGTTTGCGTGTTCCGGTGTTGGTGGCGTATCTCCCCACGGGTAGATGCGCTTCTCTGTCGTGATGCTTTTACCATCAGCAGACGGAACTATGCTGGCGGCCATCTCCCACTCAGCTTCCGTGGGGAGCCTGCGACCTGCCCACGCACAGTAGGCGTTCGCCTCGTACCACGTAATGTGGATGATGGGGTGGTGCGGCTCTAGCGGCACCACGGTGTCAAAGTAGCGATATTGCCATGTGCCGCCAGGCCCGGAGACCCAGTACCACGGGTGTTGGGCTGTTTCGCGTTCTCGCCACAGCCACCCCTCAGTGGACCAGAACTCCTTGCGTTCGTAGCCGCCGTCGTTCACAAAACGCTGGTACTGCTCGTTGGTCACTGGCGTATTGGAAATGTTGAACGGCGCAACCTGGACAACATGGCCCCACTTCTCGTTGTCAAAGACGAAGGGCACCTGATCGGTAATCTGTGCGCCCAGAACCATAGACCCACCGGGCACGGACACATCGCCCATCACGAAGCTAAGATCTGGCGATGGCGGTGAACCGGGTCGGATGCCAGTAATGGTTGGCGGCGTGTATCCCAGTGTTTGGCGCGTGCACGTCAACGCCTCGCCGTGCATGTCTTCATGGAGTGTGGTCAGGCGGTAGAAGTACGCGTCGTCTTGCGTGGGCTCTGCGCCGTTCAATCGCTCAAGGTGAGCCAGCGATTTGTCCATCACAGATTGCATGTACGTCAGCGAGCCATCCCGCGAGGGCAGTGGCAGCTCCCACCGAGAATCGTGCGACACCTCGAAGGAGTTGTATAGCTCGTCCGCGTTTGCGATGAGGGAATTCTCTTTGTCCAGGTTCCTTGAGACCCAGCGCTCCTGGAACCAGCCTACGTGGCCTATCTCCCACAGCGGCGGGTTCACAATATCTATTGTTGGCCCGTACATCTGCTCGCTATCGAAGTCCGCTATCACTTCCAGTAGCCGTTTACGTGAGTCCAGCGCTTCGGTTGCTAGCTTTGATGTTAGGGAATGAGCGTTTTTGTCGGTAATGGCCATGAATCCTATCCCTTGGAAAGTTCCTACTAGGGTACCCGCAAACAGCCCACAGGACTAGTCCGCGCTTTACGGGGTTAGGTGCATATTGTTGGGGTTAGGTTCACGTGATGTACACTATGGCCCTTGCTGAATATAACCTGGAAAGGAACGAGACATGCCGAAGAAAGAGATTATTGCTCCCGCCGCGTTGGGCCGTACAAACCCCAGCCTCTCGCCCGCAACAAAGTTTGGTAACCTGGTGTTCGTGTCCGGCCAAACAGGACGCAACCCCTCCACTGGCGAGGTTGGCGCCGATGTCCGGGAGCAGACCCGCAACGTGATGGAGCGCATCAAAATTGTTCTGGAAGACGCTGGCACAACGATGGACAACGTGTTGTCCGCTACCTGCTGGCTAAAGGACGCAGGCGATTTTGCTGCCTTCAACGAGGAGTACGACAAGTATTTCCCCGGCTCTAAGCCTGCCAGGGCTACAGTGCAGGCCACTCTGATGGGCGCTGGGCTGGTTGTTGAGGTCATGGTTACAGCCTGCATCCCTGACTAGCTGCCTCTGCCTGCTTTCATCTACAATGGCGGAACAGTTCCACGGGAGCGGTTGGCGATGGGCGTTCATGAACACCTTGGCGATGGGGAACGGATTGTACTTCAGCACAATCCGTTCTATCTGACTACCCATCGATTGCTCCGGTGTGAGGACATAAGTGACAACGATTCCTTCAGAGAGATACCCCTGATGGGAATGACAGAAGTGGAAGAACTCAGGGTAATGGACCACAGAATCATGTCAGTTGGGGTAATCCTGGTAGTCTCTGGCGTCATCATCATTGCCACCTGGGTGTTGTTTACCGCCTTTCTTGGAGTAATCGCCGGAGTTGCTGCTCTGATTTTAGGCGCAAAGGGCAAGGCGATTGGGTACCAGGTGCAGTCGCCCCGCATACTGGAGCGAGAGCTGGACATGTGGAGATTGCCTAGCTGGGGGACTGAAAACTTCGTTAGCAAGCTCCAGGCCATCGCAGCAGAGAATCAGGACCCATTCTCCTCAAAACACTGAGGATTCAGGCCGTAGGGCTTGTGGTAGCGGTTCCATAGGGTGTACCTTCCCAGAGTTTGAAGAGTGGCAGGCGCTCAGGTGAGATGCATCTGGGCCATAAAAGAGTAAGAACACAGGAGGAAACGATGATTCGGAGTACAGATAGAATTCGGACGATGCACGCTGGCACACTCCCCAGGCCCACCGAACTTCGGGACATGGTTGTTGCCAAGGAGACCGGGAAAGAATACGACAAGGCCAAGTTCACCCAGCAGGTCCAGGCAACAATCAAAGAGAACGTCAAGCTGCAGATCGCCTCGGGCATCGATAGCGTTAACGACGGCGAAGTCAGCAAGCTGAGCTTCACCAACTACATCAGCGACCGCATGGGTGGCATCGAGAAGCGTAAGCCTTCCGATGGCCCTGCACCGTTCGGCATCAACGGCCGCGACACTGCGGAGTTCATGGAGTACTTCGTGAACAAGGGTGGAGGTTTCACCGGCCTCGGCTCCAATCCTTCCTACTTTGTGACGGGACCGGTCACCTATACCGGACAGGCCGCCATCCAGGCTGACATTGATAACTTCAAGGCCGGACTGGAAGGCTTCAACCCGGAAGAGACCTTCCTCCCTGCCGTTACCCCTGGCACCATGGAGCACTGGCTGAAGAACGAGCACTACAAGAGTGACGAAGAGTATCTTGGTGCGCTGGCTGATGCCCTCCACGTAGAGTACAAGGCCATTGTGGACGCGGGCTTCTTGCTCCAGATTGACGACCCGGATCTCCCGGACGCCTGGCAGATGCACCCGGAGATGTCTGTGAAGGACTATCAGAAGTTTGCAGGACTCCGCGTAGATGCGCTCAACCAGGCCATCGGGGATATCCCGGCGGAGAAGGTTCGTTTCCACACATGTTGGGGCAGTTACAGGGGCCCCCACAAGTATGATGTACCTCTGCGGGACATGGTGGACTTGATTCTTCGGGTCAATGCCGTCGGCTACTCCATTGAAGCATCCAACCCCATGCATGAGCATGAGTGGGCTGTATGGAAGGACGTGAAGCTGCCAGATGGCAAAGTGCTCATCCCCGGCGTCATTGGGCACGCCAGCGATTTCATTGAGCACCCGGAGTTGGTTGCACAGCGCCTCGTACGCTACGCCAACATCGTGGGTAAAGAGAACATCATGGCAGGGACAGACTGTGGCATTGGCTCCCGTGTGGGGCATGCCAAGATATGCTGGGCCAAGTTCGAGGCCATGTCAGAGGGTGCCCGCATTGCCTCCAAGGAACTTTGGGGCAAGTAACTACCAATTAGGTAATTGAAGTATCAGCCAGCCTTTAGTCGCTTAATGGCTAAAGGCTGGCTGATTCCTTGAACGTGACCATTACAACGTGAAAGGGAGGAACTCGGACTCATGTCATCCTCTAAAAGAGTGCTGCTCTTGCTTGTGAGCTTGGCTCTGGTCTTGGCGACTCTCGCAGCATGCGAAAATAACCCTGGGCAGCCGTATAAGCCTGGCGATGGCAAATCAGTTATAGAAGTCCCCGCAAACCAACTTGCTGATCCAACGCCGGGGGGAAACTAGATTCTCGTGTTTGTCTTGGATAAGAAAGCATACTATCCTGACGGTCTCCATATAGCCCAATCTGACGCATGCTCGTACGTGCACGTCCACGGTCCTGAAATATTTGCTGTTGTTCCCGATGCTCATCTCTATATTACAATGATAAAGACTATAAGGGTTTCTCTGCTAAAGAGAGTGAGGGCGAGTGCGGCTATCGGGAACCGGACTTTCGTTTGATAAAGGACACCGACTCTGACGGGAAAGTGCTCCGAAAGCCATCTTAGCTACTGGCTGAGGCACCCCCATCGGCAGATTGGTGATTACTGTTAGGAAAATGGCAGGTATAAGGAGGCGGTATTGACTAGCGTAGAGATTGGGTCACAAGCCCCGGAGTTCACGCTGGATGATTGTTACGGCAACACCGTTTCACTCTGTGACCTCAAAGGAAAGAAAGTACTGCTGTACTTCTACACCAGCTCTGGCGGTGGAAACTGAACTCGCATGGCTCTCGGGTACCGGGAGAATGCCGATGCGTTTGCTGCCAAGAACCTTGTTGTCTATGGCATGAACGATAAAGATGCTGAAAGTGCTCGGGAGTGGGTTGAGAAAGAACAACTACCGTTCACTGTGCTTTTAGATCAGGATAGAAGCGTAGGGATAGCCTACGGAATGTCAGCGGCATCGGCAGAGAGGTATGTTGCCATCAATGCTGAGGGACGTAGACCTGCGGTGGTGATTGATGAGGCTGGGCTAATAGCCGCGTGGGAGCCGGACATGAACACCGTGGAGGAGATTAATAGCCTTATTGCAGGCCTCTAAAGGGATAAATAGAGGGTACCCTCACCACACAGCCACCACAGAAACAGCCCCTCATAAAGAGGGGCTGTTTCTGTGGTGGCTGTGTGGTGAGGGGGGAGGATTCGAACCCCCGACCTTTGGGTTATGAGCTTAACAGCTTTAAGGAAACCTCCCATTTCAACCCCTCTTCTTAGTAGTTAGAGTTTCATGCGAAGATGATACACCTGCGGTCAACGCTTCCACTGTGGTAGAGCGTCAGCCCATGGCTCAGGCTGCCGACCATGCTCACGGTCAAGGTTAACGATTATCTGACCGATGAGGTTTGCTGGTGATAGTACCGCCTCTGATTCAAAGGAACCGGCAAGACGCAAGCTTGTTTCAATTTAAAAACAGACACCGCCGACTCATCAGAGTTCTGATGAATCGACGGTGTCTGTTCCAATCGTATTCGGCTAAGGAAGTATTCTTTTCGAGTATATTAGCGGCTACCGGCGACCACTTCTTCGTATGAAGCGTGTCCAGTTTGATCATCCCCAAATATTCCCCACTCCAACATCCACCGGTGGGTCCGGTCAAACATATCTTTAGTGTAGGGCTCAAAGACCAAACGCTCTCCGATGCCAGCCTTACGGTAATCAAAATACTGATGGAATTTCTCAGGAAGCTCCGTAAGCAAATAGTGCTGATACTGTTCCTTGGCAACATCGATTTCACGCTGCGCGAGCTGCAAGGCATTGAAATATGCCCAGAGTTGTTCATCCGTGGCATCTCCGTTGATAAGGAAGCCAATCATAAAGCTGGTGTCAACAATCTTTCGAAAGCCTTGCTGCTCCAAGACATAGGAAGGCGTTCCGAAGACATTGGCGACTTGAACACGGCGATCCAAGGCTAGCTGGCACCGGTCCAAGGGGCCGCCCACGAACTGTAGTTTGATATCATCTTTTGCCAAAAATGGCTCAAGTGCTTGGATTGCTGAGAAGTGGCTTCCCGAGTGGTAGCCGACGGCGACTTCGACGCCAGCAAGGTCTTCAGGTGTTTTGATGTCAGACTCCGGCGCAACCCAAAGGCCAGCAGGGGTAACAGAATATGCATGCCCCCACATTCTGCCATGCTCTCCATGGGCCGCCATGTTGATGGCCCAGTGGCAAGCAGAACTGATCTCGCACTCACGGCCAGCCTCCAAGCCCTCAAAGGCCCCTCGCTTCACCTCAAGAGGTGCCTGGTCACTTGTGGTTACGCTGGGTTGGGCTGACTGCTGTGTCGAGCGCAGAAATTCATAGTCGAGCCCCTCGTCAGCGAAATATCCCTTTTCTTCGGCAACCCACTCTTGTAATCGACTATGAGGCATGATTCGAAACTTCGCCATAAATCCCCTCCTACGAATGTAAAAGTTCAACCCCGGTAATTGCCAGGCATTATGGAACTAGGGAGTTTGTGTGTCAATAACCATTATTGACAATCCTTCGTTCAATAATTATTCGAGGTAGATAACAAGAATATTAATCGTGAGCCGGTCCTGTTGTGCGTCGAGGGTAAGGGACACCTAGCAAAAGGAGGAACATGACACTCTTCCCTGCTGCGTGAGGAGATAAAAACGCAGTTACTTCGTCATCGAAGAACGTGAGACCAGTCGCGCCAAGGTGCAGCGCGTACGCCGAAAGGTAGAGCCTGCCTGCAGTGGTGCTAGCATCAAGCTGGGCGACGCGGTATCCTCGTGGCCCAAGATTTCTCATTATAGCTTTGAGATCCGTCATAAAATACATGTTCACGGCCGCATCATGGGCAAGAGCCTGATTAAGCCCTAGATGACCAGCCTCCACTCGGAAATTTCCTTCTTCTAAAAGCTCCAAATCTTGGCTCCGCTGGTGGTACACATATGAACCACTCGGTAGCCCTGTCACTGCATTGACGATGAGATAGATGTCGTTAAGGGAGAAACCGAGTTCCTTCACATAGTCTGCGTCTACACCCATGGTAGCCATTGATAGGATAGTGGACAGATGTTCGAAGCTAATAGGGGACTCTTTAAATCGGCGGGTCGAACCCCGGTGAAGAATAACCTCATTAATAGGTTCTCTGGGTTGCTGAGCGATGACTGAGGCAGAAAGTGGAGTCAGGCCCTCTTTCCTATCTGGTACAGGAAAAGTCATTTTACGCCCTCGCCATTGCTCTACCCCAGCGGTATCTGTGAACGAAGATGCAAGATGAGTCGAACGTATAAGGGGATAATCGAATTCCTGAGGTGAATAGGGAAGAATTTGCAACTTTAGCCGTTCAGGTGCAGGAGCGGGGTCTACAGCCATCAATGGGACCCGTCCAACGGGTACTAGAAAAAGAGCTGCTTCGCTCAATCCGTCCACATCCACAACTTGATTCACATATTCGTCGACAAAGCCTGTTACAACCTTTGCAGAAACATTGAGACTGCTTGCTATGGCCAACGTATTGGCCAAAATAGTTCCTCCGTCCCAAAATGCATGACGATATGCCCTGGATTTATACTTCCATGCGTTGCGCCAGAATACGCTCGTGTAAACTATCGTTGCAGGAGCATTCGCCACGTCTCTATTGCCAGATGTGGCTTCTATGAGCGCACCTCGGAAATCACCAACTCGGATTTGCCTAAGGGAGTTGTCGTGGGCGCCATATTGGTAGACCCCCGCCCGAAGTTGCGGTAAATCTCCGCACACCACGTACATCTCAACGTGATACATAGCTCCGGTACATGAGGCTGCACGGAATGCCATCCGCCCGCCGGGCACAGTCAACCATTTTGTGATGCCCGCTGACAGCTTGAGCATCATGGCTATTTTTTCCAAGTTTGGTATAGATTCCGTTTGCGATGGCGTCAAATTACAGGAGATAGCGCCAAGAGCCGGGAAGGTGGAGGTAACCTTCCCGTCCGGTAGAGGTAGAGGTAGAGACCCAAGCCTACGATAGAGTTTGTACAGCCGAGGCAGGTTGGAAAAATCCAGTTTGTCGTTGGAGGCGTTAACGCTTTCAACCGTGTGGTTGGTAGCACGATGGTAATCCAAAACCGCATTGATGTTCTCATCTAACGTCATGGTTCTCCCCCTCTAAGAAAATTGATACACCGGGTGTTGGCTTTGACGAGGCTATCTTCTCAGAAGCACACGCTCCTCCCAAGAGAAGTGCAACCCCGGTATACCGTCGTGGGGGCCGGGAAGGCAACGCCGACCCCGCTGCTAGATGGATTTGCTGCTTCTATCAGATAAAGGTCCCGCGATTAATCTATTCCTGAAATCGGTTTTACTATACGAACGCCCTGATTGCTCTAGAGCCAACATCTCCATGTAAGATCTAACACTTTCAAGCAATTCATCGGCTGACCGGTCATTAGCCATTACACACCCTCCCTTAGACCACACCAACAAGCAAGAGCAGGGGCATCAGGTGGATTTTCATGCGGGGATGATATACCTAACGGTCAACGATGAAAATCAGGGATCCTTGTTCTAGAGCAATTCGTTTCCGGCTCCTACACCAACCTCCTATACCCTGGCTACTTCCCCGACGTGGCATGACCTCCCTGTATTGTCCCAAACGCTATTCAGGGCATAGACTGCCGCCATGCTTCATATGAATCGTCCCCTACTGGTATCGCTCACTGTGGTGTTCGCGCTCTTGGTAGCGTGTAGCAGCACCGAGCCCAGCAACCTAACACCTTCCACAAGCCAGTTCCAACAAGCACGGGTGGTCAACATAGTGGATGGAGACACCATTGACGTGCTCATCGGTGGCCAGGAGTTCAGGTTGCGGTACATTGGGATGGATACGCCAGAGCGAGGAGAGTTGGGATTTGCTGAAGCTACCGATGCTAATGCTGCGCTGGTCTCAGGCAAGACGGTGACGCTGGAGAAGGACATCTCTGAGACTGATCGGTTCGAACGGCTCTTGCGCTATGTGTACGTAGACGGAGAGATGGTGAACGCTACACTCGTGGAGGAAGGCTACGCCGTACCAGCAACGTTCCCTCCCGACGTGAAGCATGTAGACCTGTTCCGGGAGTTGGCGGGAATAGCGGGTTCAACGGGGTCAACTATCTTTGCAGACCAGGATTGTGGGGACTTCGCCAGTCAAAGAGAGGCCCAAGCGTTCTTCGTATTTCGAGGTGGCCCTAATGACGACCCTCATAGGCTTGATGGTAACCGTGATGGAGTAGCCTGTGAATCGCTTCCATGACACCACTATGGGCCCCTTCCATCCGTCCCTCTGGAACTCCCAAACCTATGGATCCCATTGTTGTACCGCGCACGCACTGCCGGCGGTGTCCTTCCAGGACATTCTTGCACGCGTCTGAGAAGAGTTACTCTGCTCCTACACCACATGAACCTTGGTCGCAAAGAGGAGGAATTTATGACTCACGTCGCTTTGGTAGGAGACTCGGCATTTGATAACCTCGTGTATGTAGAACCGGGCATTGATGTGCAACAACAACTCCGGGAAGCTCTCCCGTCACCCTGGAAGGTCACTTTGAGCGCCATCGACGGAAGTATCACTGATGATGTGTTGGAGCAACTCGAAGAACTTTCTGAAGGGGTGTCCCCTATCGTTGTCAGCGTAGGAGGGAATGATGCTCTGCAGAACATGCCCATTCTCTCTGAGCAAGTCTCAACTGTCGCCACGCCATTTGCAGTCTTACTATGCCGACAAGATGCAAAACGGACGGCGTGACGGTAAGGGAGGACTAAGCCCAAGAACTGTGCGCCATCACCACCGGACGATCCATGACGCTTTGCAGCATGCTGTCAGGTGGGGACTTGTGCTGCGGAACGTCGCACAGGCAGTTGACCCGCCAAGATTTTCGAACAAAGAAATGATGACCCTTGACCAAGTCAGCGTACAAGGGTTTCTAGAGGTTGCTCGTGAAAGCGAATACTTCCCATTGTTTCATCTACTACTGTTCACCGGAATGCGCCGACCAGAGGCACTAGGCCTCCACTGGCAAAACATTAATCTGGATTTGCTGACACTATCTGTTGTCCACGTGATGCATCAGCTTAAGGGCGGCACCGTCATGTTTCGTGAGCCGAAGAGCGCTCGCAGTCGAAGACTCGTTGACCTTACGCCTTCGTCGGGGTTGGTCCTTCGGGAATGGCGGAGCCATCAAGAGGCTGTACTGGGCCGCCCTATTTCGTCTAATGACCTGATAGTCACCCTTCCAGGTGGTTCACCGATGTTACCGGATTCCGTTACTCATGCGTTCACCAAGTTGGTAAGGGCTCATGGTTTTAATGGTTTACGGTTGCATGACCTACGGCATTCTCATGCTACTTTGATGCTACAGCAGGGAATTCATCCGAAGATCGTTCAAGAGCGTCTCGGCCATTCCAGTATCCAGGTAACGCTAGACATATACTCCCATGTCGCACCTGGGATGCAGAGGGCTGCAGCGCTTCGATTTGAAGAAGGTCTGACGGCGAGCGTGACAGACACGCAAAAGCCTGTACTTCAAACGCTTCATTAGCAAACAAAGACAACAGCCCCTCTCATGAGGGGCTGTTTCTGTGGTGGACATGTGGTAGCGGGGGGAGGATTCGAACCTCCGACCTTTGGGTTATGAGCCCAACGAGCTGCCGCTGCTCCACCCCGCGTCGTACATTCCCTTGGTGGAATGATGCCTATCTACTTTACACCCATAGGCTATGACCGTCTAGTCCAAAATTCGTCGCGAATCCCCATAATAGCTACTGCGCTTGCCCTGAACCCCCAACCTCGCTAACTTGCCCCAACATCCTCCGTGGAGATATCATGTTTTGATGGATAACCGTGAGGTCATCGGAACCCGCTCAGCGGAGCTGGCAGCCTTCGTCTACGATGACCGACTCACCCGCCACGTCCTCAGCGATACCCACGTCTTCGTCCCTGCCCGACTTCGCTACACCTACGAGCTGCTGAACGCCTTTGGTGCCTTTGACCTGGACAACGCCCTATTAACAGCCCCGCGCCAGGCAAACGTGGATGAGTTGCTGTCCTTCCACACTGCGGGGTACGTTGATGCCGTTTCAGCCATCAGCCAGGGGCAGTGTCTGTCAGATGTTGTAACATACGGGTTATCCTCTGGCGGGGATAATCCCGTCTATGCCAATATGTATGATTCGGCCCTCTGGACCACTGGCGCGTCGCTCACCGCCGCCGATGAGCTTCTGAGCGGTCGATGTGCGGTAGCCGTGAACTTCTCCGGCGGCCTCCACCACGCCATGCCAAACCACGCCTCTGGATTCTGCATCTTCGACGACCCGGTGGTCGCTATCAAACACATGACCGCCGCCGGGGCGCGTGTGGCCTATGTGGACATTGATTGCCACCACGGCGATGGCGTTCAGGCCGGCTTCTACGAGACCGACCAGGTGCTGACCATATCGCTGCATGAGTCGGGAGAGTTTCTCTTCCCTGGCACAGGCTTCACCCACGAGGCGGGCGTCGGCGCGGGGCGAGGGTACGCCGTTAACGTGCCCCTCTTCCCAAACACTGACGATGACACGTACCTCTGGGCGTTTCGAGAGGTGGTGCCGCCCCTGGTGACCGCTTTCAAGCCTGACGTTCTGGTGACGCAACTCGGCATAGACACCCACGTCCTTGACCCCATCACCCACCTGCGCCTGACGGTTCAAGGGTACACGCGTGTTGTCGAGGAGCTTGCACAGCTATCGCCGGGCAAGTGGCTGGCGTTGGGCGGTGGCGGATACAACATGAGCGCCGTCATGCGGGCGTGGACGAAGGCCTATGGCGTCATGCTGGGTCACCAGTGGCCGGAAGCAGCCCCGGAGTCCTTTGCATCGGACTACGACGTTAGTCGCCTTGACGATCCTGAGCAGCAACCACTGCCACCGGACATAGCGGAGCAAGTGCGCAAGTACACTGAGAACAGTGTCGCAGAGGTGAAGCGCAACGTGTTCCCCTCCCACGGCCTCTTGGGATTGGCCTAGGGTTTAACCCCTTTGCTGACCTTCCTCATTGTTAATAAATGGATTTAACGATGGTTATGGCCTCTATGTTCCATCTCTGCGTTTATTGAACCAACTGCCATCTCCCCCCGTTACACATCCAGTCAAATCTTGCCGAACTACGTACAGTGAGCCATGAGCCTCTGAAACGAATAAAGCCCTAATGGGGCCATAGGGGAGACGGTTATGAATCATCTAATAGTTGATGGGTCACCTAAGCTGAAATCGCCGATTATGCTGGTGTCGTTCTCCGGTTGGCCAGACGCCCATGACGCTGCGACTGGTGCCATCAAGTACCTCTCCAGCCAGCTCCATGCCAAGAAGTTCGCAGCAATAGATCCTGAAGAATTCTACGTTTTCACTCGAACGCGACCTCAAGCACGCAACAACGACGTTGGTGAGCGGGAGATGCAGTGGCCTTCTAACGAATTTTCCTACTGGCACGACGATTCGACTGCACGAGACCTGCTGCTCTTCTCCGGCGTAGAGCCCCAACTAAAATGGAAGACCTACACTTCTGCCATCGTGGATATGGCCGTGAAGCATCGGGTGGAAATGGTGATTGTTCTGGGAAGCCTGATGGATTCGGTTCCGCATACCAGGGCAGCAAAAGTTTCAGGTTCAGCCAACGTCAGGGACATAGCAGAGCTTCTGGAGCAGGACAACGAAGCACACTCCGGCTATGAAGGCCCCACCGGCGTGACCACGGCCCTCATGGAGGCATGCGCTAAGAGTGGAATCAAGTACGCGTCCATGTGGGGACATACCCCTCACTACCTCCAAGCCACTCCCAACCTCCGCGTCTCCCTTGCTCTGGTCGAGAGAATCGCCAGGGTTCTGGGTCTGAATGTCAGCCTTGCTGATTTGGAGGAGACCTGCGGGACGTATGACCAGCGTGTGCTCCGATCAATGGTCAACACCGTTGAGACTACCTCGTATATACAGGGGTTGGAGGACAGGTACGATCAGGCTGCTGAAGTCAGGTTAGATGAGTCTCACTCTGAGCTTCCAAGTTCTGATGCTGTCATAGAGGAACTGGAAGCGTTTTTCCGTGAATTTTCTCCGCACGAAAACGTTGACCTTGATGGCCCTGACGATATTGCTGTCAGAGGCTAGTCCCACTCCTTAAAACGAATAGACAAAAAGAGACACCCCCTGATTTGGTAGGGGGTGCCTCTTTTTTAATAACGTTCTTTGGTAACCGTGAGGTCACTTGGGTCAAGGGCTATGCCCTTGTTTACACCTCGCGGAATTCGCCTTCCACTGTATCATCAGGCTTGTCGCCCTCGCTGCCTTCTCCTGGAGCGCCTTCCCCGCCGGGTTCACCTTCACCAGTGCTGCCCGCCTCCGCGTAGACCGCCGCGCCCACTTTTTGCATCGTAGTGTTCAAGTCCTCCATCATTGTGCGGAGGGTGGCTACATCCGCTGTCTGCGCTTCTGCGGTAAGAGCTACACCTTTGATCTGTATCTCCGTCTTCAGTTCCTCAGGAATATGCTCCGCCTGTTCATCCAGCAACTTCTTGGCGCTGAAGCCTAGCTGGCTGGCGCTGTTGCGCAGGTCAACTTCTTCCTTGCGAACTTCGTCCTCGGCCGCATGTTGTTCCGCGTCTGTTACCATCTGCTCAATCTCTTCCTTGGAAAGGCCGGAGCTTGATTCAATGACAATCTTCTGCTCCCGGTTCGTTGCCTGGTCTTTTGCGGAGACGCTGAGGATGCCGTTGGCATCAATATCAAACGTCACTTCAATCTTTGGTACACCCCGTTGGGCGGGCAAGATGCCGTCTAGGATGAACTTGCCCACAGAGCGGTTGTCCGCCGCCATTGGACGTTCACCCTGCAGTACATGAATTTCAACGCTGCCCTGGTTCTCTGCGGCAGTGGTGAACACCTCAGACTTAGAAGTTGGAATCGTGGTGTTCCGTGTGATGATTCCGTGGGATACTCCACCTTCCGTTTCCAACCCCATGGTCAGAGGAGTCACATCTAGTAGCAGGATGTCCTGTACATCGCCCTTCAATACCGCTGCTTGTAACGCGGCACCTGCGGCTACAGCCTCGTCTGGGTTGACCGAGTGGTTGGGCTCTTGTTTGAACGTGGCTTGCACCCGCTCCATCACCGCTGGCATACGCGTCATGCCGCCCACCATGATGACTTCATTGATGTCGCCGACAGCCACGCCTGCATCAGTGATAGCCTGTTTGCAGGGGCCGTCCACGCGCTTCAGCAGGTCTTCTGTCATCTGTTCAAGTTGTGCCCGTGTCATTGTGCGAACCAGATGCTTGGGGCCCGCAGAATCTGCTGAGATGAATGGTAGGTTGATTTCTGTTTGCGTCACGGATGAGAGCTCAACCTTGGCCTTCTCCGCTGCCTCCTTGAGTCGTTGCAGCGCCATTCGGTCAGTGCTCAGGTCTATGGCTGTCTCTTGCTTGAACTCCTGCACCAGCCATTCCATTGCCTTCTGGTCGAAATCGTCTCCACCTAAGTGGGTATCGCCTGCGGTGGACAGAACCTCAAAGACGCCATCGCCCAATCGTAGGACAGTGATGTCAAAGGTGCCTCCGCCCAGATCGAATACCGCAATGGTTGCTTCGCCGTGCTTGTCCATGCCGTAAGCCAGAGCCGCTGCTGTGGGTTCATTGATGATACGGAGCACATCAAGCCCTGCAACCTTGCCAGCGTCTTTAGTGGCCTGTCGTTGGGCGTCATTGAAGTAAGCGGGGACGGTTACTACCGCCTCCGTGATTGTTTCCCCCAGCTTAGCCTCAGCATCTGCCTTCATCTTCTGCAGAATCATGGATGAGATTTCTGGAGGAGAATAGGCTCTGTCGCCCATGAAGACATGGGCATCCCCGTTGTCGGCCTTCTCAATCTTGTAGGGAAGGCGTTTGATATCGTCCTGGACTACCGGGTCCTCCATCTTGCGGCCCATCAGTCGCTTTGCGGAGAAGACCGTGTGTTCCGGATTCACAATGCCCTGCCGTTTTGCGGCCAGGCCCACATACCGTTCCTTGGTCTTTGGGTTGATGGCCACCACAGAGGGTGTCAACCTTGAACCCTCGGCGTTCTCCAGGATTACGGGTACTCCACCCTCTACATAGGACATCACTGAGTTGGTGGTGCCCAGATCGATTCCTAATACCTTTGCCATGTCTTACGTCTCCTTGTCTTGCGTTGAACGTTTTTCTGCGTTAGTTATTTTCGGTTTTGGACGGTTCTTCTGAACTCTCAACATCTGCTGTTTTCACTACTACTACCTGGGAGGGCCGAAGCACCTTCCCGTTCATCTTGTAGCCTTGGCGGGTGACCTCCAGGACTTCGCCCTCCTGTCGGCCTGGCACATCTATGTAGGAAACAATCTCATGCTCCCAGGGATTGAAGGCGAGCCCTTCAGCTTCAATTCGCTGTAGCCCCTCACCTTCTAGGATGCTGTTCACCTTCCGGCCAATGAGCATGAAGCCCTCCAGCCAGCTGTTACCTTCATTTGATGGAGCTTGGCTCAACGCACGCTCTACATCGTCAAGCGCCGGTAGGATTCGGAGAATCACCTGGGCTTTGGCGGTGCTCAGAATCTCTACCTTCTCTTCATCAGCCCGCTTCCGGTAGTTGGCGAAATCGGCCTGTCCCCGTTGTGCCAGAACCTTGAACTGCGTTTTCTCACGCTCAGCTTCTTCAAATTGAGCCTGGAGTAGTTCCATATCCGTGGCTTCAGGTCCGGGAGTAAGGCTCCCGCTAGAGATATCCTCGTCGTCCTCGATAGGGCCTTCACTGAACTCGTTCAATCGAAATTCCTCCTAGGTTGGGCTTGGGTTGGCTTATGCTTCTTCGGGTGACTGCGCTGACCGCTGGCCATCATCAGTGTAGTGGAGCAGTTCCAGCACGGATGTCATCAGGTGCTGCATGGCGTCTTGCGCGTTCGTTTCCATGTGTGCGGCCATCACCTGTTGCATGAGTTCCAGTCGACTCACCATTTCCAGCGCTAACTCCACCCCTGCCAGGTTCATGCCGCGATCTTCG